>Ga0210059_1002266_pt1 | contig 29965 bp, 17 predicted proteins | sample Ectturendosymbi2_FD_188042 | JGI IMG/M metagenome (GOLD analysis project Ga0210059, IMG submission 188042) | Ecteinascidia turbinata endosymbiont from Florida, USA - Sample 2 (SPAdes) (version 2) | ecosystem: Host-associated > Tunicates > Ascidians > Unclassified | place: Key West, Florida...
TTTACCTTTAAATGGAAACTTAAGAAACACCTCCTACATGAAAAAAATTCCCAATTATGAACTTTAGCAACATTTCCCTTGTCCAGAACAAAATACTGTGTATTCTAGTATTCTGTAACTCTGCTTATTTTTTGTGGACATTTACTTTTTCATATTTTCTGTGTGCACATTCTATGCTTCTCAGCATATAAGTACACCCTTTGTTTTTTTCTGTTTTGCTTTTTTTCTGTTGTACCTCTTTAATTAGTTTTTGTAACTTTTTTACTTTTTTAATAGTACTATTTTTTAATTTTTTTATATTGCTAAAAATATTCTAACCACACCAAAATCCTTGACTTATATTCGATCCACTCATCTGTGTACATAGGCATGCGGTTTCACCTGTACATTTTCTTCATGTTCTGCGCTCATTCACTTTTTTGTTTTTCTTTTTCTTTTCATTATGCTTATTTGATGTCCAACTGTTGCTTCTCAACACTTATCAAAAAATGATAAACGGGGTTGGTTGACTGTATGACTGCCACGGTCTTTCGCCAATCCTATATGACACAGCGCCCCTCTTTGTATACACTGATCAACTATTGTGCCTTTGTTTCCACTTGCTCTAATGTTCGCTAATGGTTGGTTTACTGCATGCGATGGCTTTTATGATGCTTCTGCTTGTTGGCTGAGTCATATGAAACAATAAACCATACCATACCACAGTGTGAAGCTTTGCGCACTTGCTGCTTGGGCTTTCAGATCGCAACAACAGTCATGGCGGGTCAAAAAGCCTGTACATTGATATATAAACTTGCCAGATTTTTGGTGCCATTTGCTCAGCATTAGTGTTTTATTGCTTTTAATTTATGTCATAAGAACTCTCTGCCTTCTACACTAATATAAGGTAAAACCTATTAGAATGCTAATGAGATGTGTCATAGAAATTACACAATGCTTTAAAACTGCTTATGATGTTTTGATTGATTTTTATTGTGATTAAAATCAAATGATAGAAATCAATCAACCTTGTAACTTCAGAAATTAGGTGGTGCCACAGCTTATCAAATATCAGGAGTGGCCAAACCTGTTCTATGTATGAGCCACATATCGTAAAACCCAAGTTACAAAGAGCCGCAAGATAAAAAACTGAAAACACGAATTTATTTGCAATCTACGGCTCTGTGGCATCGTAATTCTTTTTGGAACAACTTACAAAAGTAACACTGTATCGCACACTAGCTACCACAATGGCCTACCACTTCACAGTATGTCTACACCAGTGGTTCCCAACCGCGGTGCCATTTTCAGTGCCCAGGGGTGCCGCGGGCTAACACGTTTTTTTACCATATCATTAAAAATACATTTTCAAACTGTCATCAAACCTCAAAGCAAATTGCTATGCGTGCCGTAAATTATCATTCTTTCCTGTAGGGTGCCGCAAGCCTAAAAAGGTTGGGAAACACTGGTCTACACGTTGCAATAGAAATAAAAAGCAAATATATTTTCCGAAAGCTCAAAGAGCTGCATGCGCAGGTTCAAAGAGCCACAGTTTGGCCACCCCTGAAATATATTCATGATTGAAACAGGATTTGTTGTATGGTTTGCAATTGTTAAAAACAGATTGAATTCATTGAGTTTATTTGTTGTTGTATGAAAAAAACGGCCAAAAATTGGTTTTATTACCAGTTCAAAGTGTTCACTGAGAAAGCAAACTTGATTTTCTTGCCTTGATCTGCACAAAGTTGTTGCTGCTATCAGTGAAATGGATCTTATTGGACTAAACAATTCAGGCTGCCAAGTATGGTTGTCAAAAGTTATGGTCAGTGGTCATGTTATGAACACCAGTTAAAGCAGTGGATTTCAACTTGAGGGGCCGTGAACCATTTTTAGAGGGGTTGCGATTAGATATTTCATATACAGTACATAGCTGTAATAGATCTGCTTCATTCAAGTTTTAGATGAGGATCAGTGGGTTGCTATAATGGATCAAGGTATTAGCAATAATCATTATGTTGGTGAGGTCTGCAGAAGTTTTGTTTTGTGGAATATTTTGTTTGTGCACTGCTTGTCTTCTGATAGTGTATCCTGATCCAGACCTCTTCATATGTATTCTGCATGTGTTCTTGACTGTGTTGTCATATTCTTCACAACGCATGTTTGCCTTCTCAAGGAGCGAGAGACTAAGCTTTAATTCAAATTTTGCCACCACTGAGAAATTATGGCCTGTGGTGCTGCTGCAACTACTACAATCATAAATATGCATGCATGGAAATTGTGACATAATCACATTGCCAGCAAGTTTTAGAATTTGTAGCGTCAAAACTTTCGCAACAAGTTATGACTCAGCAAAGAGTGTGTGCTTTACAGTATTATTACGCAACGAGCCATGTTTGTTTTCACAGTATTATGACGAAGGTGATTGGAGAAAAAACCGCTTCCATGATCGCAAAAAGCTGGTAAGTGGCGATGATGTTTGTTGTAAGTTGGAATAACTCAGGGGAGCACAAACTGCAGCTGCACGGCATCGGCCGCACTCGGTCTTCGATAAAAATTCATGCGTCCGTCCACATGCAAATTAATATATAAATTATGGGGGCTGTGCATCAGAGATGAGCCAGCGGACTGTCATATTTTATGATGCAGATCCAATCCTGAATTTTAAAACTCCGTCCAAGTCCAAACATAGCTCAAAATTTTTAGATATTCAAAATCAAAGTCTAAATAAAATCCAAAAAAATAACAAATTGCATCATTTCAATGACAAAAATTACGCATTCTTTTCCATTATTTCAGTGCAAATCCAATTCTGATCCTAAATTTATGTAGCAGTTCACAGTCCGAATCCAATCCAATGCTCGTCTCTGTCGTGCATTGATAAAAACTCTGCCTATTGTATGGCATACTTCGTAGAAAGACGCCCAAACAGACGTGTGGTAGCAGGCTGGGGTCAGTGCGTGGGAGCAGAACAGGAGCAATGCAGAATAAAAAATTACAGTAAAGTCCGCCTATAACGACTTCGGCTATGATTACAGTTTCAGTATAAAGAACGATTTTTCTTCGATCCCGGCAGAATTCCTTCTTTTACCTGAGTTCGATTTCGCCCGTTACGACGTTGGTTATGCCGTCAATTCGCCTGCAGCGTCACTTTTTGTCGGTCTTTTGTTTGTTTATAACGACAGTTGCAAGATTTCTTTGCAGTTTGAAGTGTGAGCTCAGCTTTGAAGCCACCACGCTAATCTTTTATGACCGAAAAGGAACGCAGTTGAATCAAGCGGCCAATTGTTGAGCCGTGACAAGTTTGACGTGAGAATGGTATCAAGGCTTACGTCATCAGCAACAAAGCAGGCAAATCGTAATGAGATTTACTGTGCAATATTAGGGATCTTTGCGGCTGTAGTCAATTTGATCGATATTCTTGTTGGAGCAGTGCGTAAATTGTCGAACATAAGAAGCAGTATCCCATTATGGTAAAAAGTATGACATCGTTGTTTCGCTCAACAGCGAAAATGGTGCGGAATTGGCAAAACTTGCAAAAGATTTTGACATTCCAACAACGACAGTGACTACAGTCCCGAAAAATAAAAACAATAATTTCTCACTTTTCTTATCAGAGTATACGCGAAAACACGATACAGTAAGCGGCAATTCTACTCAAAGAGCACTTTTAATCCTTGCCAGGGTTTGGCATTGAACTAAAAAACATTTTAGGAACGATTTATCGTAGTTCGCCGGTACCGGCGCTTTTTCTCTGGTCCCATGAAGTGACATTATAGGGCAATTCTACTGTATCTTGAACTCACTGACGGCCGCAATTCATAAAAATTAACGTAATGCGGCCGGCAATAGCGAAAAGATTTTGCACCCCTTGTTTAACTGATGCAACCGTCTCAGATCTCTGGAACATTTTTTATCTGAAGACATGGAATCCGTCGCACTATGCTTTTCTTAATTTTCATCATTGTTTTTTATGAAGCATCTCAGTATTTGGAGATATACCAAGTGATTAGTGTAATGCAAAGTTTGATACTAACCTGGAAGTTGCGTCTTTGCAGTGTCTGGTCGGGTTGAATTAGGTTTCCTTTTTGTGTCATTGTTGAATGAATTTAAAACCAGGGGTCTCAAGCTCAAAATTGTACCGAGAGTCGGATTATGACGCTGACACAAAAGGGACGCTACCTGAACCTTACTAGAAACAACTTTCACATCATAGTTCATGCGGAAAGGTATCGCGAGTTAAATCATTTCTAGCCGTCTCCGACTCTCGGTGCAATAGGCAAATCATTTCTAGCCGTCTCTGCGTTCGTTTAAAAGGAACTTGTTCACTCGCCGGCAAGAGCACTGTCAAACATCGCTGAATAAACTAAATAAGTTGACTGTTAAAAAATTTGAAAAATGACGAAAAGCAGCGCCTGACCAGCGGGCTGCGTGCTTGAGCCCGACTTAGACAAAATGTTATATATAAATTTACAGTCGTGCCTTGTCGCATCTTCAAAAATGCGAAACTGTTATTGATGCTGTGGATTGCAACTTGCACGTGACGTATTCACTTCAGCGTAGTGACGTTAACACGTGACGCGAAGCACTTTTCAAACTTATTTTTCAGGTCAACCAAAATTGGGCGGTGCGAATGATTGCAGAAATTCCCCCAATAGAGGTGGAGGGCCGTGTGGCGGTGTGCGATGGAAGAGATGGCCCAGATGGGCCCGCGGCACTTGGTCACCCCCGCGTTTACATAAATTTGGTTCGTTACTTGCCTGTTGTGGAAAATTGGTTTCTTGCATCATTGTTGGTTTCTTTTCGGTTCAAAGATTTTGCTTAATTTTTTTTTCAAAGCTAGTGATTGTTTGCTTGTTAGAGCTATAGCCTGACAGGTGACGTCAGGTATGAACTTGTTGAATTGTTTCTTGGTGATTTGCGGGAAATCCCCACCGTCAAGAAATGTTTCGGAAATGTCACAAAGTGTCGCGGGACATTAGTCGTTCGCGAATTTCATTTAATTAAATAATGATTTTTGGATGATCATTAAAAACTCGTAAAACTGCTTTGTTTCGACAGTCGTGAAACGAATCCCGTTGCATTAGGTCCTGTTGTTGGCGTATCCGTGGTCATGGCGATGTCTCGCTTTTGTAGAATCTTGATGAAAGCAATAGCTTTGCGAGCCCAAAATGTTTGGGAGGCCGAACTGTTTGACTTTGGGCGAGCAACAGTATTTTTGTTTGAGACGTCGCTTTTCAAAGCACAAATTCACTACATATGCTATAAGTTTTGGGGGGGCATGGCCCCTTAGCTACACCTATGGGTGTCAGTTCCATTTGTTTAAGCAGAAGTGTTGGGAGGTTATTTGGTTACAATTCAAAAACAGATACCGAGGCTTCATTGGAAAGATAACAACGAGATTGGTTGAAAAGAATTCTTTGCCCCGTTAATGTCCCTGTTCAGGAGGGGATTCGATCCTTCGACCTGCGCTTCCGCTCATGGGCGGCACAGTGGATCGGATGCTGCGGTAACACTTGATGTCAGCTCCATTGTCTTCAAGTAAAACTTTCACCTCAATAGTAAATATTTCCTGCTGCAGTTTTGAACTGCAAAAAATACTGAATTGGACAAAAATGTACACAAATTTTTGAAAAAGTATGGAAATTCCAAATTTAGCCGTTGTTTTTATTCTAATTTTGTTTTTTAACGCTGATGACAGTTTTGTAGACGTTCTTTGCATTGTGTTCCATGAACAAAATTTTGTAAAAATGAAGATAAGTGATGAGATTAAAGTTTTATATTTGGCATTGAGAGAAAGTATGGAAAATGACTTTGGAAAATGTCAGGGAACCCTGGTAACATCAGAAAATAATCGGAATGGTGAACCCCCAATCGAGCCACTCCCACTCTTAAAACCGATGGTGTTGGTGACGCAGGTGAAATGAAACTGCGTTGCCAGTTCCTGGTAGAACCTCAGTTCGTGCGAGTGCCTCATGAATATTTAAATCATAACAAATCAGCAGAGGACCGTGTTTGAAACTGCGCTGGCGACATTTCAACCCATGAGCGGTACAAATCAGAGCTCACCTACATGGTGCCCGCGGGCACCAGGTCGCCCGAAAGGACCATGTTAGTCACCCGCGGGCCCGTTCTAAAAGCAGGGTTGACATGCTCAGTGACTTCACTTAGATGAATATCATCAATTAATAATAACATAATCAGAGGTGAATTAGTAAATTTTTCATGTCAGAAGTGTGTATATCAAACTGTTGTCCCTTCGCATTAAATAAGTATCAAAAAAGTAGCTCTCAGTTTCAAAAAGGTTGGCGACCCCTGATCTAAAGTATGCGGTGATGTCAGTGGGTCAATGCGTTCGGACGTTGTTTCTAAGATGAAGACATTTTTAAATTTTTCAAAACCCAACTGATCCATTTGAGGATTCTTAGCGTCTTCGCCTTCAGTTGTTCACCATCACCCAGGTCATGTCCGGTCGAGTTTGTTGCGTAGCAGGAGGAATTATCTCACAGACGAGCCGCCCTACACTTGCATGGATGTAATGTATTACGAGCGGGGAGCAAGCGCTGCACGGACCGGTGTGAATATTTGGAGCCGCATCGCCAGTACAGTCTCGGCTCGTGGCCCATTTGAGGCCCGAATATGTTTCCCTTCAACAATGAATTGTCCGCTGTGCGGTGTTTCTTAATCGAACAGCCTCTTGTATCGCGTTTTCGTTGGGGTGGCTCGCTCCGAAACTGAACAAAATGATCCGTGTTAAGTTTTCATCGCGTCTGTAATTGGCTGGCCGATAACCACTGATGCGTGTCGTCGAGACATTCCGCTTCACTTGCCACGAACCTGGTCCGTCTGGCGATGAACAAGTGGCGTTGATTGCTAGTCACGTGGTCACATTCTTTTGGTATTATTTAAACTATTCCTTGTTGTTTCGTCACAGGACAAAGGTGAAGCGGAGAGCTGCATGTATTGCGGGTTGAGGTTCATTCAAAAGAAACATTGACTTCTCATTTGACTGTTTTATTTTTCTTCTTCGCGCCAATACATTATTCAACGTCGTATGGTCGGCTCAAAGAAAGTCAGTAGCGTGAGTTAAACAGACTGGAAGAAGGTGTCAGCGACTGATACAGCCCATGCCGTTACACCGCTGTGTTACGTCACAATTGCAAGGTTCCATGTCCACTTGTGGTTTTCAGTTTGCTTTCCTGTGTGCAGGAAGAGATGATCGGAGATGTTTGATCGTAACACAACAGCAGCAACGTACAGTAAGATGTGGGTTTGAAGCAGGAGCCGAAGCAATTTTGGATGGCCGGATCCTGGAACTAGGGTTCTGGTTCCACGGCCTGAGTTTGCGGGGCAAGCGAGTTATACAATGTGCAGTAACGCAATGGTTTCAAATGGAGCAATTCATGCCTGAAGCAAAAACTTTAAGATATTTTAGTTGGAGCCCCTGGTTTGTTCGCAGATCAGGGCTTTTCAAACAGTTTTTGCACATGCCTCACTACCCATCGGATATATTAATTCGAGACATCCTATCCAAGCTGGTGCAATTAATACAACCAGGAGTGTAGTGGCAATTTTACAGGTAACGGAGCTTTGCCGGGTATTTTCGCTTATTTGTGTAGGCAACGACCCATCATTCACTGGTAGAGTTGGCGACCCCAAATGCAATGGTTTTCACTGTTCCAGAATTTTTGAAAGTGTACGATTCTACACTGCACCTCAAACCTGCCGTCCTAATTTCCTCCAAGATATTTCCATGGTTTTTAAACCAGGGTTCCTACACGTCCGGGTGTTAAAATTTATGCCCGGGAATAATTTTTTAAAATGCTGTAATGTCCTGAATTTTGACAGTTAAAGAATTACGTTTAACTTGAAACGATGTGCGGTGAAGATGAGAACTTCAACTTTTGCTTCTTTGGCCGCTTCCAGAGTATAGCGCTTGTTTGTTGTCGCTAAAAGTTGAGACTGTCAGGAATTTTTCAGATATGGTATAACCCTATGCTAACGCATCCTGTGAAACGTTTGGATATTTCTACATTGCGAATTTGATGGGCATTGCTAAATGACTGCTGATTATTTTACTTTGATGTTTTAAGAAATAAGAAGTGCTCAAGCTTTTTTTTCACGTCAACGCAGCTCCTCACTGTTGACCAGAAATAGTAATTTCCATAACTTGGTCGCGAAATGATTGTAGTTGGGGTGTAATTCAAGTGTTTCTTCGGTCCCCATATACCAGCTGTTCCCAAAGTATGGGTCGCGGCCCAGAAGGGTCGAAAAATGGGTCGCGCCAAGGTGATTGCAATCTGTCAAAACGAACTTTTTTCTTCTCATTTTTCAAGTTCTTTCCCAGTTCCGTCATAGACTGAATTATTGCATCATATGCATTTCATTTGGCTTCGTCTTATTAAAACCGGATTATTGCATCATGAATGGTTTTCCGAAAGTTTTGATGGCAGCGCAGCTACTAACCGTAACTAGCCAACTAGCTGCTAAGTTAACATTCGTTGATTACGGAAGCATGTTGGGCTCAATAGGTCAGTGGAGTTTCATGGTTGATAGTACGAAAGTTTAGCTCTGTAGTAGTAGAGCAGTTTGAAACATTTTCGCTTCCTTAAGCACGTAAAACACATTTTTTCGATGTTTGAGGCTTGGGTCGTGAGATGTTCATTAAACTCCAGATTTGGGTCGCGCTAGAAAAGTTTGGGAACCGCTGCCGTATGCCATTTGTGCCGCAACTCACCTACAATGGTTTTCAGCTTTTAATTGCAAAAATCATTTTGCATCCGGAGCCAAAAATATTTCAGATGTTCGTGCTGGAGCCAAAACACTTGCAGATGCCTGGCGCCGTAGTTTGAAATTTGAGTTCCGGCTCCACAGCCACGATTGGACAAATCGATGTTTACAATCAAAGGTTGCGCGTTGTCAGAATACGCACTTCTCGGTCTTATTTGCAGTATTTTCTTGTTTCAAAAGAATACGTTCTGCAGTGCATCGATGGTTTTGTCCTCGCAGGAAATGTGTATCCGCAGCTATGCCAAAGATCCTAGCTAAATGTTGTATGAAAAACAACGGCACAGCAATAGGGTTTGTCCTCCCCCTAGTGTCTTGCTTAATCGCATGTGCTTCTCCGCTTGGTGGCTCTCCGAGCAAAGAAGTTCTCAAAATAAGTAAACTAGCGGTTGAATTTAAATTGCCAAACTTGGGGGGTTTGAATGGAACATTTTTCTACCAATCATATTTACTTTTGTATGTTTAAATGCACCGTTGAATACAGGTTGAGGTTTGGAATTGTCATACATTCATTTTTTAATTCATTGACAAACAGCTTTAAACGAGAGTTGAAAGTGTCTCGCCCAGTATCCGGTTGGTCACCGGCAGCGTCGCAATGCAACGGTTTCGCTGAATACCTTTGTCGACCATAAACACGCAATTAATACGTCATCGCTTAGGTGATGTCATCATCCGGCTTTATTGCCAAGTGCCTCGAAATTCAAGCACTTCATGACAATCATCTCAATCGCTTCCTACAATTGTTCCAGGTGTCTGCATCTCCTTGAGGCAAGCTCAAGAAAGAAAGATGTTAATTCGGAGCATTAAGCTAACAGGAAAGCAGCCAGCAGCAATACCCGACGAGATCACTACTGATACTAGGTTGCAGTGTTATTACATAGGGATGAGTGAATTACGATAATTCGCTTGTGGTGACTATCACAGTGACTTGTTACGTTTGAGCACCATCTACCGGTACTCATTTATTTACATGTGGCGCCATCTCCAGGCCGCCACACAATCCATGTAACAAACTTTCAGGCAGAAAGTTGCGTTCACATGCTGCAACAAAATAAAGAAACGTTGTTTGCAGTAAAAAACAGTTTTTTCGGCTGTAGCGATATTCGGTCGGCTAATTTGCATGACAGTAATGTATTGTTTGTGGGAAAAATGCAAGATATTTTGTTAATTCTGCCCAGAAAAGCGTGTGTCTGGCATGTGCTTTGAATCAAAACTTGTTTGGACGTATGCATGACAATTTCATATACAGTGGTCCCCGCTTATTAAGCCCAAAATTATCCGCTCCGGAATTATTCCGTTTATTTCTGTAATGAAAAAAATTCCGCTTTATAAACCGGAAACCCCACTTAGCAAGCCCAATTTTCGAACACATTTGCCTAGAATTTGGTGAAAAAGCGTGGCGACTCACACTTCTTTGTCTTGCTGTCCACGGTTTCACTCTTCGTTACGCTGCTGACCTAGTTGTTGATTAAACTATTTCGTCACAGAGCGTTCATTTGTGTCATAATCGATAGGCAAGACAACTTGTGCTATGTAGAATTTATTTTCAAAATAGCGAAGGGACGTGCAGACGAAATAAATATTGTTTTCCGCAATAAACAAAGAAAATTGCTCGTCGCTTTAGCTGTTGTACAACGTATTAATAGATTCAGCAACTTTTAGCGATAGTAAAGTCGACCGGTGGCGAAAATCCGTCCCCCGGTTAATAAGCCCAAAATTGTCCGCTCCCGAGGTGGGCTTAATAAGCGGCGACTACTGTACTTCTGAAATTTCATATACTTCTGCGGTGATTGGGGCAATCACCCCCCTTAAAACTACGAAAAGTAACTTTGTTCACCATGATTTTTTACAGTTCTGAAAACAACATTCGCGATATAAGGCTATTGTTTCGTCGTCTAATTAGTACATCCCTCTAGAGTAGCGAAGCCGTTATGAGACTTGACTACCAAATATTACTGAAACCGTCCTCCCCCTAACCTCACTGGCTGGATCCGCCCCTGGTCAGAATGAAATGAAATACAGTAAAGGTCAGTTAAACTCAATAAACATTGAACAAGTTTACGATAGATCTTATAACGTGCTTGCAAGGCTCTTTTAATTCCTACCATGAGAACACTTGGAATTATGAGTGCAAATCATGATCTTCGTCAGGCTCCGGCATTCAAGTGCACGCAAGGCTGCATTTGGACGATCAATCACTCCAATACGAAGAGGTGAAAGCAATGGAGAAAGTATTCGCGACGATGTTCCTTAGAAATTAAATCTGAAGAGTTCGCTCTCATGAACAAAGGGGAACTGGACTTCAGTATAACTCTCTACAATAGGTTCATGCTGGTTGATTATTACGTTGACAAACGGCAAGTAATCGCTACTTTAGGAATAAAGCAAGTGATAAGTGCTCGCAGGGAGTTGTCCTCGCAACAATACTGCTTTGATTGGTCATTTGCGGAGAAACTGCAACAATTTTGATTATATTCCTGTGTTTCGAAATTTCTTCTGTTTCTACGCAACTTTTGTTCTTTGCAGTGAGTCCACATTGCCTTGTATTTTGTTGCATTTCTCCAAATGTCCGTTACGATTTTGCGTTTGTCAAAGGTTCATATCGTAAATCAAGAAACATGAACCAACAAATACAGAATGCCTTGTTGAAAAAACTTACGGTTTTGAACTTCTTGATTTCAAAATGCTTCCACTTCAAATTTATGGCTAACAGCCCTGTATCAATAAGGTGGTAGTTGCATAATGACAATTTCAAATGATGAAATGGCTTCGCAAGATTTGTAACGTTCCCAGGAGAGAAATCCAGGAAATTCCTTTCCTGGGTTTTTTGGGAACTGCTCGGAAGCCTTAAAAATGACATTTATCATATACATGTAAATGATCGTTTTGAATTGATATCTTTATGCATAATAGGCGCATCGCACCACAGAAGAAAACCTCGATTTGTTCAAATGCTTCCATTTCTGATAAAAATCCAGGTTTTAGCCAATTGTCTTCTTCAGGTTATCTGGGTTGTGAGGAACTAAAAACATCTGTCCCGTGGAGCCAATGGTGACGTAAACCACCAAACATTTCTCTACTTCCATTCCACTGCAGGAAAGTCCGTTGCTTCCGTGTGTTTTATAAGTTCTGTGCATCAGAGTTGTAAGTCGGGCCGGGGTTTTCGAATCGGGCCAGGTTCGGGTCGAATTTGGGCTTAAGTTTGTCAAAATGTTTCGGGCCTGCCGCAGGCGCGGATTTACTATTAGGCTAAAAAGGCTTAAGTCCCAAAATTTTAGGAGTAGGACAATTTCTAGCATTTCTGTAAGCAATTATACTTGTATTTTTGTTTTGGTTCAACGCACGTTTTTTTACTATGCCCTAACAAAAGATCTCAAAAGCAGGGGTGGGCAAATTTGTTCAATAGAAGAGTCATTGGCAGAAAACCAAAAACAACAGCGAGTCGCAAAATCAGTTTGTAGTGTCAAATACAGTTCAATAAACAATGCAGGTTTTACATGAAACGACCTACAACCAGTGGCGTAACTTGAGGTTTGAGCCAGGAAGGGCAAAGTCTACCTGAAAGGGGCCCACTAGCCGAAAATCAGAAAAAGTTACGAAATGATAGTGAATCTCTGGATGTCGTGAATGTCCATACTAGAAAAAAAACGAAAACGCCCCAAAACACGCAAAAAAACGACAACCTAAGGAAAACTAAATATCAAAATGTCAAGTAAAGGGGCCCAGTTTTTACATTTTTCAGGGGAGTCGAAAAATTTTGTAGGGGCGGCTTCGCCCCCCTGGTTACGGACCTAGGGCGAAACCCCCTGGACATTTTTTCGGGCCCCCTGGAAAGATGTTGGACATAGTTTACAAAGATTGGACATAGTTCAGGGTTTTTAGGAAAATGTTAGGGACCCGATTTCTCTGATTCTAGAGACCCGATTTTCTTTGATTCTCGGGACCCGATGATAATTTTCTCTGATGCTAGGGACGCGATGATAATTTTCTCTGATTCTAGGGACCCGACTTTAAATTCTAGGGACCCGAATCGGGTCCCTAAAACACCTTAAAAAAACCCTGACATAGTTTAAAAAATTTGGGTACCTCTTCAGAAAACTCTTCGCCCCCCTTGATGTCCCAAGCTGGTTACATGCCTGGTGGTGTTCCAAACCAAATACTGTTGCTCGACTAAAGTCAAAATATTAGGCCCATCACTGGCCGCGAGAACTGCCTCTATGTGCCGCAACGCAGTATTCCAAACTTAATTTGATAGCTCGTATGTGATGTGCAAAACGCATTATCCCAGGTGGCAGTTATCTTAGGTGGCTGTTGTCCTGGGCTGTTGTCCTGAAGCCGCACAGTATGCCTGAGTTCCTGGTGAGTCAGCTGAGTAAACAAAGTAAGCAGATTGTATAAAGCATTTTGATCATGGAATGCTCCAACACAATGATCATCAAAGTCACCCATGAAGGTAAGAGTATCGGTAGAGCCATTTAAACGAAAGTTAATCATAAATTTAATTCGATAAGTAGCATCACAATTCGTTGGTTAATAGCATATTGGAAGCAATGGACGTCAAAAACGAGTAACTTTTATGTCAAGCCACATGAATTCAACTCCGTAATGTTTCAGGCTTAGTATAAAATCCCTGCGAGTATAAAATAAACCATTCTTTTTGTCGATATAACTCATCCTCCAAGTTTGTGTACATTCAGGGAAAATGATCAGAGACAAAGAGGTATTAAAGTTATCGACTTGACCATGAAGACATCTTTCTGAACGAATATTCTTATGATTAGATGTTACGAAAAATTATGATGGGATGCTACCAACAAGTTGTAATGAGACTGTGAAAGAATTATGATGAGTTGTTACAAAAAGTATGTGATATATGTAAGCAGGGTTGTTGTAGGGTGGGAACGGCGTTCCCACATCTTTTTCATGTTTTGCTCTAAAATGAGTTGGAAGCTATTTTGAAATGGATATTTTTTGGATGCGTTCCCACACCTTTTTTGTTAGCACTACAACCCTGTGTGTAAGTGATGTGATATTACAAAACATTATAATGAAATGTTATAAAAATTATCATGGGATGTTACAATAAAGTATGATGAGATGTTACAAAAAAATTTTGATGAGATGTTGCAACGGTTAATTAATCGCGTTTGTGATGCTGCAAAAGGCAAATCCACTTTTCCACGTTTGTGTGGAACACAGACGGATTACGAATAGGTGGCATTGATCCAAATTTTGTATAGTTGGTTTTGTTGTTAGTTTGATATAGTTTGTTTTGTTCACGTAGTTTTGTTCCCCTGTTGTTTTGGGCACCTCTCAACTTGGAAGTCAAGTTCTATTGGCTTCCTTTTGGCATTTTATTACTCTCCTAAAATGACATTTGTTACACCCCTTAAACTTCGCCCCAAAGTAAAGTAAATGACCGTTGACACCGTGCCATGCCTCAGTTGTTGCTGAGCAAACAGAAATTTTAAGAAAATATTGTGGGTATTATTTGGTTTCATCCACTAAACCTAGTGAATTAATGAACTTTTACAGTCTTTAGCATGCCAATGCCACCAAATTGAAAGACTAACTATTAGTTTTTGGCAAATTTTTCTTTACGCGTTTTTAAACATCTGGCATCGCATTACATTTCTGACCTTTCAAGGATTTTTGAAAAGTTTGCTTTGTTACTCATTTGTGACACAACAATCGCAAGCTGCGACAGTCAGTAGCGTCTTTGTGACGCGCTCTGTTGCATCAAACTGCGTCGGACACTGAAAGTGGTCGTGAACCGGGGCAGGAGGGTCGGAGCAGCTGCTGAACCGGGGCGCCAGGGTCGGAGCAGCTGCGGATAACGCGATCGCGCTTTGTTGGCTTTGTCGCGATCGCGGAATGTCTGTCGCGCACTTTGTTTTGCGTCGCCAACCGCCTAGTTTGCTTTTGTCAGCGCCGCGGTGGTTGCGATAACGAAAGCAGATCATTTATCGCTTAAGGATCACAATGCTGCGGTGGTAATCAGGTTCATGGAGGACGCATTTGTAGAGAAGCTGCACTTATATTATCAGGGCACTGTGGCCGCTACGCGAGGGAAATTTGAGATGAGTTCGGAAGCGATTAATAAACGCAGGTTATTTGAATCATCTGCAGCTGTCTGGCCGGCAGTGACCTCCCGCGATGTGCGGCCCTGCTCAGATGAATATGTTTCAAGGCTGGTGAACAGCAGCGCTGAAGACGCAGAAAACAAGTTGAGATATGATTTATTGCTCGGTGTGCAGCATTGGGTGAAACCGCTGTGTAGGTCGAGGCAAAAACAATTGCGCAAAATGCAGCAATCAAAAGCAGAATGAAGCTTTTCTCCTGATCGCAGCAGAGAGCAAATAGTTGTGTTCCAGGTGCTTGATATTCACGCGTTGTATCTTTGCATCTGTTTGCAGACCAGAACGATCAGAACTAAATTATGTGAAAATGTTGCCGTCTCAACAAAAACATTTCTATGCATTTCTGGTTGTTATGGTTGCATTTTCGGGGAAGACAGCTTCTCGTCAATTCAAGCGCCTGAAGCAATATGATGGGTAGGTCTCAATCATCGTCTGATGTTGTATCATTACCGGTACCATGTGCTGTAACAGAGTTATTGCAAAATATCAATTTTCTACATTGTTTTGACTCTTTACATTTCTTATGATTTTTTTCAATTCAGGAAGGAACGCTTGTGATTCAAAGAATAAATAAAAGACAGGTGCATTGTAACATTTTGTAAGTTTGTTATGCTGAAAATACTACTTTGACCTGAAAATGGTATCCAGCACTGAAGTATTCAATGCAGACTTGCAAAGATGTTGGGGAAACTGTGGTTTCGCTAAGTTTCACTTTAGTTTTGGGATAAACAACTGTGATGATTGATTCTCCAATACTGTAAATTCTGGAGGCCGCATTCATTTTGTTTGAAGCCAATACTGATGTGTCATTTAAAGCAGGTTTGCGGAGTCGTAAGCAGTCGGAGGTTTTTGGGTGGAGCCGGAGTCGAATTTTTTGTCCGACTGCGGATGTCCAACTGGATCATTTTTTACATCACATCCCTAAGTTGCCAATTCCTGTTGAAATGGTACAATTTCTTTTGAAACTTTTGTTGAAACAGAGATTTCGTGCTGTGCACCACGATTCATTGATTTCAGTCAAACTTACAGTAAGTCCCTTTACGTTAAGGAGTCGGAGTCGGAAATTTTGTAAAGGTCGGATTTGGTGTCGGTTATTTTGCCTCCAACTCCGCAACCCTGATTTAAAGGCTTGATTACTAAAACAAACGAAAAAACATTCTCTTCTCGCCTACCAATGGGTGTGGGAATAGTTCCTCTCACTCCCGCTGTCCCTTTTAGTGAGAACTGGTTGATTTATGGCTATTACTAATTTTAAAAAACATACATTTTATCAAAATGAACAAATGCGCTCCGAATAAGTGCCGGACGTAGAGGAAGAGAAAATCGTCTATATAGGAAAGAGAAAATGTCTGTAGAAGAAAGAGAAAATACCATAGTTTCCTTTCAGGAAAAAAACAAATACAGCAGTTCAATTGAATGAAATAAGTAGTTATTTGGATTTTTAGGTCATTTTTCGTCTTAACTCATCTCAAACACAGGGATTGTATATCGCGGCAACCAACAAACGACTTTACGATCATGCACTTGTACCGTTCATCATCATTTTGCCGATGTTTAAGCCCACAGCTCTTTGATGTTATATCAGCTTGAATGACTGCTACTTTTTGTACTCGCTGCAAAAAAGTTGAACAACTCTGTCCGGCCCTTATGTCTTCACAAAATCTATGACCTAGAAATAAAGTCTGAGAGAATATTCCCACGAGCATTTCCTCTCTAAATAACGCCAGTTAGTTAAGAAACGTACGCCTGTCTGTTGCAGATTGCCAAGTTTTTGGTTTAAGAGTAACGAGTGGCTGAATGTCAAAATTGAACTCGGCCGTTTCGCTTGATTGCTTTTTGTTTACGTTCTAGGCGACCTTGTATTTTCCACTGGACGCTATGTATTTGGCAAAACCAGTAGTTGCTTGACGATGCTGTTGGTGTTTTGCTGTTTTTTTTCAGTAGTTTCGGACAAAAGTATCTTCGATAGATAAATGCCAAAGTTCGTTCTTGTTGTGACGCGCATTCCATGATGTGTAAATGCAGAGATATTACACTAGGCCCGTCGCCAATGGGGGGAAGGGTGGGCTAAGCACCTACCCACAACCCATACCCCTAAACAAGCCCCGGCTGGCGTTCGCCTGGCGACAAACAACATTAAGAGGTGTTCATGTTGTTGTACTTCTGTATTGGAACCGGATTGCTTCAAATAAATAACTACAAAGGCTTTCTTTTGCATATATATTCCGACACCAGCTTCACCTTGTCAGCAGTGTGAACACATATTCAAGCGTTGTTCCTTTTCCGTCTTTGACTATTTGTCGTTACTTCTTCGCAGATATCAAGTTTTCAGAGTTCCGGCCGAAACAGACCAAGCCCTCCTGGAATCAAACATCTTCTTCGATCTTCTTCAGGTCAGATCAAACGTGCATAACTTGCAAATCATTCGTGCATAACTTGCAGATCATTAATGCATAGCTTATAGTATTTTGTGCAGTTTTATAAAGGCACGCTACTGTCGTTACATTCACGATGCCAGGATTGCCAAATGAAAATTTCAATAAAATGCTAAACAGTGCTGAAATAAAGGCCAGGAAAAAGTCAAACCCATTATTTAAAGGCCAGAAAAATTCAAACTTTTCATTGCTATTCGTTTGTCGCAGAAAAACACTTAAATTATAAGAATATCACTTGAAATATTCTTCGGATTGAGATTAAGTCTTGCTTGGCCTTGTACTGGAGTTCTTTCCTGATGCTTCTCTGACTTTTCATGGTTTGTGAGATTGCACACTTTGGGTACAATGGTGCCACAGTTTGCAATATGCAGACTCTGACCCATCCGCAACTTTTTGCACTCATACAAAAGTCTTCTTCCATTTACTCCTGTCAGTGCCGGATTGAGGTAGAGCGAGGCCCATACTTAAAAAAAAACTTGAACAAGCGAACAACTATTAAATCATAAATTCTGTGGGCATCCATGTGACTACCATTAGGCATACTGGATTTCGTAAGAACGAAATACCTGGTGCTTATTAGCAACTGGTTGACTTTATATGCCACCTATCTTTTTTACCAAACATGTATAAATGTATCTTTTTACCAAGACGGAATACATTACTGTACAGCTCACAAGCACCGTACAGAGACAGTAATTAATGCTTCCAGACTCATCAACAAATTTGATCATTGCTATATCTAAACAGTCTAGTCTCAGTATAAGCGCAGAAATCGATTGTCAAAAGCAGTAAACCTTTTGCATTCTCTAGGTTTTGCCATAGCGAATTTGTTTATGATACCGGTAGCGTCTATTTCACATGGAAATTCATGTTATATGCTCGTTAGCGTTAAGGCTCCACAAACGTTAAGGCTCCACATAATTGTGATTGAACCGTCGCAATGCATGTCATCACGAATAAATATCTAGAATGAACGCTATTGTGGCTAAACAGTTACTATGGTGCAATGATGAAGACTTTGAAACTGAATCGCTTCTTAGCCAAAGTTTGATCTTCAAGACATATGAAATTTGTATCACCGCCATATTCACGCATCTAGTTTTAGATCTGTGCAACAACAAAAATCTACGATATTGCTTTAAGGCTACGCTGACACCGGAAACAAGGATAGGTTATTATTGTAACATCCACGGTTATCAGAGAGGAATTTGTGATGGTCTTGAAATGAAGCTTACATGACCATTAAGTGGGATAAAGCAAGCTGGTGCGCCAAAACCAGCTGCGAAAAGCATTGCTTGTTTTTATCTGCGGTCATTGATTATGATTACAAAAGGTCAGATACAAGTTTGTGTTCGACTAAAAGCTGAAGTAGGATAGGTTCCTTAAGGTAGTTTCGCTGATTTGCACTGAAGTATTTCTTTGGATTATACTTCAAATATTTTATTAACCTGAAAACTTTGGAATTGGGGTTGGAATTGCCCTGTTGTCCCCCATAGCTACGTGCCTGGTGGCAACCGTATTGTGATTGCAGGCTACAGACCAGCGCAGGAATTCTTGATTGAGCGAAGTTCATGTGCACACCGATTCGGTAATTCAAATTAACTCACACAATTTTCAACAATCATGAGAATTCAGTTTACATAGGAAATCTGTAGCTTATAGGCCTACTGTGTCTACAGATAATCCAGTGATAGTGCTCATTTTTCTCATTTCTTTTCTGGTTTTATGCTGGGGAAACGTTTCCAACAGTAATGTAACCATGAAGTTTGAACAACTACATTACTTTTCATCACAAAATGTCGGGGGGACAAAATATATTATGTCCCCCTCTATTCAAAAGTTGGGGGACATGTCCCCCCGTCCCCCCATAACCTCGGTCCCTGTTTTGTAGTATTGTTTTCTATATGCATCGCTATTCGCTTGCTAAGTACTGGTTTCTGTTTTCTTCGCCTATCTGTGAATATGTGGACTTTATTCACCGTCACTAAATATATCTCTCATCATTTCTATAGCAGACCTGCCTTGAGGTTTGTTTAGTGCATATTAACAACAAATGACTCAGCGCAAGCATTTCCAGTGTTTGCGCAAAAAATTATTTCGATTCTCGCATCCATCAAACCTTACTTACATAAGAACGCGGGCGTCGGTCTAATATAGCATTTATCACAAAAATGCTGCAAAGGTTTTGCCGAAAAAAGTGGAATACTAAATATTTTCTATAGAGAAAGCTTTGCAGCTTAAAAAAGCAAAAAGCCAAGTGAAATTTTTTAGACCAACCAACTTGAAAAAAGCCAGATTTCTGAAATTTTGCTTAAAAAAGGCCAATCTGGCAACCTTGCAAAAGGTTACATTAACTTTTTTATTACACTTCATTTGCGTGATCGCTGTTTATCATCATTCAGATGTGGTCAGCGCGTGTAGCTACGTGCTTGGTTGCAACTTCTATCCAATCATTTTCAGGCGCATGTATATCCATTGACATCATCCATAGTGTCGAGTAATTGCCGCCGCACATGAAAGCCATGTGCCGCATGTTTATCTTGTCGCCATTTAAACCAAACTACTGCATGTGGTGCTTCGTCTTTCCTCTCTGCAATTTTTCTTACATTCCACGTAAATATTTGTAAGGTTCTGAGAAAGATTGACATGGCTCAAAACATTTCATTCAAAGGCGCAATCGCCGCCTTGGGTGATTTTTCGTCCATTCTGATTTGTTACGCATGAAAGGGAAGTTGCGAATGACTTTCAGAGCAGGAACTTTAATGTGAATGGTGACTGGCGGGGAGGAACAAGCCAACAGGCAGACGTACATTATCATGCAATGAGCACGAAACAGGGTGTTTTTAACTGCGGTAAAGCGCTGAGCAAAAATATTTCTAAAGTGGTGCGCTGCACTTGAGCTTTTACGTGTCTGAATACAACTGTGGATCTGACAAAGACACTAATAAGCGCCTACCTTAGGCTCCTCACCTTTTTTGGAGCTGGCGCCCTTTCAGAAAAATAATGCGATGTTCGCACCCCTCGTTTCAAAAAAGGCGTAGAAATCACAAAAACTGACCGATTTTGTAGAATTTTTATTTTTTTAAATACTACTCCCAAAACGCATCTACTGACATTACAACACAAAACACGCAGTCATACTCATTCATGCCTTACTGCTTATTAGAAACAAACCTAGGTGCTTCTGCTTATTATGGTGCTTCTGCTTATTGGCTGAGTCATATGAAACAATAAACCATTACCTAGTGATTACTTTGTTGCTGCTTCTCGTAAATTATCCGTACATACTTTGGCACACATTTACTCAGAGACACGCAAAAATCGTTCGAGGGGTTCAAACTGTTCCGATGCTTGTTTTTCAATTAAGTAGAGAGGAAAATACAGATTCGTGCAAATGTGTTGTTGCAAAGAGCATTGGAATAGGCAGGGCTTTTTTACTCAATTTCTTATAACTTTTCATGGTTAGATTACCAGAAACCATGCAGGTCTATGAAAAAAACAACTATCTCGCCACAGTTGCGTCATACATCCAATGCGTTACAATCGCATCAACTTTTTTTCTTTTTCGAGTTTTACAGAAACAAACAGTAATATCGCCATAATTGCGCCATAAACATTTAAATGTCACAATGCGATTACAACCGGCCATCTTCAGCGTGGTAACCGAGGCGTGAAGCAGAAATAGCAATGCACGCATTCAACAATTTAAAATCGCTATATTAGTAACGTTAGCTGGTATAATGAAGCTGAGTAATGTTTTTCTTAGTAACAGCACTTGCAACCTTTCATATATTTAGGTTCTTTTCAAAAAGTACATCCAAGAACATGCAAACTCTCACCCTCGAAAATCGCATTTCGGACCCCTGAAAATCTTGTTTGGGGCCTCCAGGGGTCCGGGAACCCCCGGTTAGGGACCACTGCACTATACGAAGATATTTGACTTACACAGCAAACTTTACACGCACACCATCCAGACCCAGACTGGTGGTCGCTGGGTAATTTTAAGAAACTCAGAAATTTTTTCCAAAATATTTTTTTCAAATTTGCAAAACAATCCCTGACCGCAGGTTGATGTCTGGAAACATCCATCGCCAGGCGCACTTCATTATGACGTCATGGTCCCTCTCACTCGCCGGAGATTGTTCGAGGAGGCGCTGAACCAAATCAACCTGACGTCATCGCTGCTGATCTCTGATGTGCAGCGCTTGATCGATCAAGCAGAACCAAATCTTGGCAAAAGACGAAGACGCCAAGCGCGGCCGTTCCGCTTCAGTGAATACCACCACTATCGACAGGTGCAGAAAATGCTGCTGTGAGAATTCGATGCTTTTTTATTATTTCTCTGTCGTCTGCTCAGACGTTGTTACTAAAAGAGACTGATAAGCACAACTTTTAATCTTTAAGTAACTTTGTTGGTCGCTTTGCATTACATGGCGGTCATCTGTTCACTGCAACTGATAACGGCGCCTCAATGCCTAATAAACGTCAATATTCGTTCAGACAACCTTTATGGAAGCAGTACCGCCTGAACAAAATACACAAAAATATGGAACCAATATCAAGCACAATGTTCAACTTTAATACTAATTTCTACGTATAGATGTAGCCGCGCTTATGATTCAGAATTATTTTTTTGGAAATCTAGACTTTTCTTGAGCAATCTGATAACACGCTGTGGAAAGTAGGTTTACAGTTATTTTAAAAGTCAGAATTATCAAAAATTTCATCCTAAAATGTCACAAAATTATCATCCTAAAATGCCACTTGTGAGTTGGTTTTGATTCTTCAGATCGTTCGTTGGATGAAGAAATTTGTCCGCTCCAACCATGATATAGTCTCCATACTTCAAGTCGGAACCACTTTTGAAGGACGAAGAATTCTTGCCTTAAAAGTAAATAAAACAAAAGATAAACAGAAAAATGTGGGGTTATTATTGTCTTTTTTATTCTTCTAACTGCCAGATAAACAACAGATTTTGGTTTGTCGGCGGAAGTACGAACCCGACCCTACTAATTGTTAACAATTGGTTTCCTCTCACTCAGCATTTTAGGGACTTGAAGCAGCCCCGCTGCATGATTGCAGTAAAATATTCTAGATGCGAAACACTGCAAGTCTAAAGAGTGATATCATCGTCTGTACTGGATATGACAATTTCATGCTGTATCTTTCTTTGGCCAGTGTTTTACGTAAATATGTTTGCAAGCCTGGCCAGTGCAAGAAAGAGCGATTTTTTGGTGGTGGTGATGAGCAACTGAAAAGGAATGGTTGGCCCAAATCAATCATCTGCATGAAGCTGGTAGCATGGGTCCTTGCAGGAGGGGAAAGGAGGAGGGATACGTGCCTCAATCCACAAATCTTAAGAGTAACAATTCATAGTTTATAAACCTGCTTCCAACAGCCGACCACAAGGTGTTTGCCATGTCATCTCTATTTCCGACCAGAAAATTAGTAACATGTAGTCATTTATTAATTTTTTTTCAAAGTAAACTTTTCAAACAGTCAAATTACTACATCCTTTCAAAGTTAACTCACACATGGCATACTGCATGGTCACACAAATTGTTTGAACACGCTCAGGTTTGTTTTGGAATAGCTGTTAGTCTGCGTAACAATGGGATAATCAGCGTACAGTATGTAACAAAGAAACTTCTGCAGTGTTATCGTTTATAATTAGCAAACTACCATAAAGGCTAGCAATTGTTTCTGTTCATGTAATTCGTGAAGGTTTGTTGCGTTTGCAAACGAGGTAGTGCAGGTTTATTCTTGCCATCGTCACGGATATACGGAAATACACAAAAGCAGAGAAACGTCGGCAGCTGGTACAGAAACATAAAATATATTTGTAAAAAGACTGCAAGACATCGATGTTTATTGTAGCAGCCGTAGTACGGAGGGAAGGTGTGGTGTGGGCTGGACATGTGTGGTTAACAAGATGTTGTGTTAGTTAAACATGGGTAATAGCAAGGCGTAGCGTGAGTGAGACTGTGACCAGCAGCATAAATGACGGGGGTAAAGGTGCGAACCGCTCCCCATGGCAAGCTAAATGTAAAAATAGCCCCGCACTTAGCTTATATTTCGGTTTTAGCATTCTTTCGGTTTTCAGTAGGTTGTTGTTTTTTGCGTTTTTCAGAGTATTTTCCGGTGGGGGTTCTGGTATAGCCATCCACATCCGTATTCACTATCAATTCTCAAGGTTTTTTTCTGAGTGTTTGCTAGTGGGCCCCATTTCAGCTAAGTTTTCCTCGTGCTCAAACCTCACGTTACGCCATTGACTGTGACTTCCATGGCTCATCGAGTGTACTCGATCCGTACACAATGATCCTGACGTGACTAATGATGTTTTAACTTTGTAAATGGACAAGACTCAATGTCGACAACGCTGCACTTTGCCTTAGCTGTTTTGTTATCATCAATTACTAAGACAAGGTATTGACACAAAAAGATTTGAATCAGTTTAGTAGACTAGGCGTGGCGAACCTGCGGCACGTGACCAAACGCGACCATTCACTATGGCCCGCATCAGACTTTTTGTTATCCAAGTTTTTGTTATCCAGCAAGGGGGAAAACGAAGCTCAGTGATAACTAGATACTAAGACAGTAAGTCAAAACAATTTGCAGTATCTCGCTCGTTCTCATACTTTTCTCTCTTTTCTCCTTAGAAAGATAGAGCTAGAACTTTGAAACAAAATGAAATAATATTTATGGCCTGTCAGCGTTATTCCACAGTTCATGCGGTCCATAAGAATGAACAGGGGATCCATCCCTGGTTTAGAGGAGAACCAAAGTAACTTGCAACGTTATACTGCAATTCCAGATCGGGCTTCCAAGAAATGTCACCAAACCAGTTTTCTGGCAAGACGGTCTGATCCATGCGAGAGAGTGGATCACTGGCGCCACCTTGCTGTGGGTCGCGAACAAGTTGGTTCAGGATTACAGAGATGGCGATGCTGAAGCAACAAGACTCCTCGAACACTTTGATTGGCAAATACTTCCAGTCTGGAACATCGATGGATACCGACACACCTGGCTATCGGTAAAAACTAGATTCAAACAGAAGGATGTGGTTGTGGAAAGTGTGATGGATATATTTTTCAAGTTGCAACAGTTTTATTTATCTTGTACCTTCCCCAATCAATGACAGGTTAGAGCAATGAAGTGGCCGGTTTAGACAAAACCTCGAAGAAGTTACAAGTTATCTCTAAAATACGAAATTAATAATGAAAATGAAGATATTATCATAGCGCGAAAATATGAAAAATATCACAATGACGGAAAAATAAGAAAATAATCAAAATCATGTTGCAATATTGAAAATCTGGAAAACAAAGACTCGCTTCCTGAACAGAACACATCCAAAACCGTACAAATCCAGACCCTGAGCTCCACATATTACTAAATAAAGCTTGTTTAACTTTCTTTTCCTTTTCACATTTTTCAGTAAATATTTGTAAAGTTCAGTGCTCGGTATTTTTTCTCAATGCTCATTATTTTGCCTCTAATAAAACCTTAAAAGTTTTGCAAAGTGTCATTACAAACAGCAAATACGCAGTATCAACAAATTTGATTCAAACCTAGTGTTAAACTTCTCCGAAAACATTGTTCCCGAAACAGCCAAGAAACGGTTGCATTCAAGTTACTGTTTTTCTCCAATCCTTTCTACTTGTTACAGATAAAAAGCATGCTGCATTTTTTAACTAAATATACTGATGTTTTCAACACACGGCTGATCATGAACTTCCAAATTTAATAATTTTCTTCTGATTTTCTACATGTTTTACTAATGGGATCTTTATTGTCCGTCATTTTTGAAGTGATGTTGCAAACAAGTAGAACACTCTGATGTGTTCGTGAAGTGAAAAGTTTGCGAACAATTTTTGCCTAAAACCATCATAATTAGGACAACCAAAAGTCAAAATTTTTCTGCCGTTTTGAAAGTTCATGAAACGTCCACAAACCAAATTTCACGCTTATACCATAAAGGAATCCCAAGTTATTAGGTCAAAACAAAGTCAAAATTTGTCATTAGGTCAAAATTTATCGTTAGGTCTAAATTTTCTTGCAGCAGAGTTTTTTTCTCTTCATCGATACTTTATTGAAACTACAACAACAGATATTGATATGCTTTTGCAAGTTTAGTTGCAATTCTGTAATAATAGTGGGTTTGTTGCGACTTCTGGCGTAATAATGCTGTTTTGCCCACTACTGGACAATTGAATAGTATGTAGGATAGGCATGGTAAGGCAAGAAACGCAGTCTTATAGTACTTGGTTTGGTAAATGCTCAATCCATTATGCATATATCGTTTCAACTTGATGTTCTCAGGCTTGACTCTACAGGAGTTATTTATGTACTTATCAATATACCATCCCCAAAGTTAAACAACCAAATGTTTTAAAATTTCGAAGCATAGAGTGCATGAATATGTTTCTGGGCTAACCTCAACACCCACGGCTGAATTATTTTGCAGTTGCAAACGCAGAAAATTTACAGGTAAAAATAAAGTCAAAATTTGTCAATTATAAAGTCAAAATTTTAAGTTGTTAGGTCAAAAAATTGGTTGCCCTAACCATAATGTTTTGATTCGTGTGAAAATGTTGGCAGCAGATAAATGGTTAACAGTTTTTATGACGATATTTCTGATGAAGTAACAAAATTCCAGCAATGAAACTACAAATAAGCCCATTGCATTGATAGGACCGACTGTGGAGGAAGTCCCGCAGTGACGTTGGCCACGTTGACTGCAAAGGTGTGGACCTCAACAGGAACTTTCTCACTCCGAACAGAGGAGGTAGGTTGAGTTGCAAGAGCGGTTTGGTGAGTAACCTGATTGTATTATGTTTTCAGTCTTACCGTCCCAACGGACAATAGCTACTGTACTGATCATCATCATGGTACGTTTTCAATGACGTCATATCCGCACGTTGTTTTTGCAGCTGGGACATCCAGTGATTACGTGTGTTCCGGTGTCTATCACGGAAGTCACCCCTTCTCTGAGATAGAGACCCTCACAGTGGCAACTCACCTCCGCACCATTCCCATCGCTGCCTTCATCACTCTACATTCGTATGCGCAGTACTGGCTCTACCCGTACGGGTACAAATCGCAAAAGAGCCTCGACCACCCGGAGCTGGTAGGTGAAGCTGCTGTTGTAAAAAATATTTTCAGCTAAAACATAGCTCAGATGGTGGAATTGTGAAGATAGTTCTGCCAAACTAATTGAACCGTCTCTGCTCGTCTTCTTTTCAACCTTTACCATGATACTGGTATGTTGATGCAGGGAACGTATTGACTTTCGAAGTGCTGTGAACGGTCGTAATTTTATCTCAGTTATCTCCGAACCATTTTACCCAATGTCTTTCAGGACAGAGTATCCAAGAAAGTGGTTTCTGCCATTTCCCGCTTGCATGGCACCGAGTACCGCGAGGGAACAGTGGAAGATTTGGCCTGTGAGTAGGATGCGAGTAAGGCCTGTGGTTAGGATGCGAGTAAGGCCTATGAGTAGGATGCGAGTAAGGCTTGTGAGTAGGATGTTTAACGGAGAAAGTGACACTGAAAAGTTTAAACTCTTTTTTATTTGTTCATATTTCGGTTCTGTGCATAATCACATGCTGATCGTCAGTTTCAGTTTCCGCCCTTCATTGCTTCATTGCACTTTTTCTTCTTGTGTCACATTTTTACTGCTACGTCAACGTACGAAACAATGCCGCCTCTAAACTGCCAAATGGTACAGTGGGTTGAACACGCGCCGCGTGTGGCCCGTGCAGGGGCCGATTCCCGGTCGACTCATGTCAAAGACTTGGAAAACTTTACATGCGGCCTGCCCAACTGGGATAAGGTTCATTGGTAAAACCAAGATTTTTCACAAAAAAAACAATCGTCAAACGTTGCGGCATATCATTCAAACGATTTACAAGTATTTGTGTAGCAACATTACTTAAGTCCCGATTGCATATTGTAGTGTTTTGACTTGAAAATCTAACGTATAATGTGTATGACGTTAAGTTGAAACAAAAAACTAAAGCTTAGGTGGTTTTAACGAGAATAATGGACATTCTTTTGTAAATCACCTCAAAGATCGAATGTCTTTTCCGATGACATCATTTTTTTCGCAAATGAAAGACACCCTTCAGATCACCAAACACCATTTGCAAAACAAAATCGTGTCTGTTTATATTAAATATGAGCAGAATATGAAACAAGTAATCATCAACCAACAAATTAAGCGAGGAGGTGCTGTTTGTGAGAATCGAAAACTTTCTCAGCAACGATCGTTCCTCAAGACAAATAAAACCAGCTTAAAATTTTCTTTCTTTGTTGCACGTTTTCGCCGCAATCGAGGTCTTCACAACTGGTAAAGAACATACTACTTTTATCAATTAAAATTCGAGACTGAATCTGACGGTATGAGGCTGTGTTTGAACCTGTTTTTGTATGTCTCTTTGATGATCCACCAATGTTAAGTTTGCTTCAATTTCTCTTCGGTTCGCTTTGATTGAAATGCACTTGCTTGACCTTTGACCTATCATCTGCACATATCAAGGTATTCTTTCTTCACAACAGACGTCGTATCTGGTGGGAGTGTTGACTGGGCACACAGGTCGCTCTGCGTCAAGTTCGCTTTTGGCGTCGAATTACGCGACCAGGGGACGTACGGCTTTCTCCTCCCCCGGCGATACATCCTCCCCACCGCAAAGGAGTACTACGAAGGAATGAAGGTGGTGGCCAGGGAGCTCCTCAACAAGGACACGAGCGCCACAAGCACAGTGTGTCGCCATCTGGCGGATAACGATATTTAAATCAGCACATGAGGCGTACACACCGAAGAGACACGAAAGGTTAACGATGCAAAGCTGCTCACTGAAAATGGTGCCGTTGCCTCCGCTTCATGACACCAGCAACTTTATAAACTCAGTGATGGACAGTTTGTTCCCGGACGCTGCTCCCTGCGATCACGTGACTGCGTTCAGCGCCGGCTTTTCGCAATAGTTTGTCGTTTGTTCGTCAACAAAACCTCAAGCTTTTTATTCTGTGTGACGTCACGACATTTAGGTCAAAAAAAGCGAGTTACATCTGAGTTTTTATGTTGTTTTGGAAGTCACTGAAACTTCCAACAATGCCTGCGTTACATCATATGTTGGGAAAATGTCTCTTTGTTGCTGCTTGTATTTCAGGCCAGTGGTTCCCAACCAACCGGGGGGTCGCGACCCCAAAGTGGGTCGCGGAGGAGTGACTGTGAGGTCGCGCAAACAGCAAACTCAATAGTTTAATGAATGTTCGAATTTTTAGAACTGCGCATGTGAACATTTTGTGCTAAATCAGCAAAACCGAAACGCGGATAGATTTTTGTGAAGTGCACATTATCTACGTTATGATTTCCAACGGGTTTCTGCTGTAAAGTTGCAATCAACCTTATTGTAGAAACACGCCAGCACCAGAAAATGTAAGCGTTACACAGTGATGCTGAGATGAAATCAGTCTCGTAAACATCTGTCTTGCTGTGAAAACATGCCAGCTGAAATGCTAACAAAGGACAGCCGACATTTTTTTCGTTATAGTTCCGTATTACATTCATTATTTTGGATTCGTTCAAGCTCATGATTCCAAGACGAAGTACAGTAAAACAAAACACGAGGAAATAGACTGGACGTTGAGAATGACATGTATTAGTTCTCACAAACATGTCGCCAAGAATTTGAAGACTAAATGCACAGATGCAAGCTCAGTCGCCCCACTGATGAGCATATGTGCTGTTTGTTTTGCATAAAAATGTAAATACAGTGGATCTAACGTGTGAAATGATAGTGTTTTTTATCTTGTTGCTTTTTACCTCAACATCTTATGGAGTTGCAGATAATGGCTGGAGCCAAGCGCTCATGTAATATTTTCGAATGGGGTCGCAAGATCAAAAAGGTGGGAACCACTGAATTGAAACGGGCATATTTATTGAAAAATAAATCTTTCGTTGCAAATTTTAGGCCATTAAAGCAGGAAACGACATATTAAAACATTTAAACGTAAAAATTCCGTAATTTGCTGACGGAATACTGGGGAAAAGAAGCAACACGACATTAATCTTTTACCAACAAATAACAAAACAATTGTTTGCAAATTGCAACTCTAAGCTCAGCTGCAAAATTTATCCTCAATCTTCAGTCGCCAAAATGTTTCTGTCAACTTTTACAATTATCTACTACAGCGCTTTTAAAACTTGCTCTTCATACTTATCATCTCGGCATCATCTTTCACTGATGATAGTTCGAGCAGACAGTTGTGGTAGGATCTTGACATTGGCTGAAACCAAGTTTGAAATTGCTTCGCGTTTCCTGGAACCCATTCATGATTGACGCTGAGTGCTGTTTTTCTTTTCACCTGTTCTTCCCCACAAAAATGCTCACTTAACTTCATCAACATTTCACTTAACGAGAAATTAAAAAATTCTTACATTGATATAGAGACGGGTGTAAGCAAGGAATCGATCAGCAAATTTTTAATAGACCAGATGGCCTTGTGGCGGCACTATTCAGAAAACCACGGCACTATAAACAAGCCACCTCTGCACGAAGCATACACCGTTACTTTTGTCGAACAACCAAGTTGTCACTCTCTGGATATCCGTGAAAATAAATG
>Ga0210059_1002267_pt1 | contig 29961 bp, 21 predicted proteins | sample Ectturendosymbi2_FD_188042 | JGI IMG/M metagenome (GOLD analysis project Ga0210059, IMG submission 188042) | Ecteinascidia turbinata endosymbiont from Florida, USA - Sample 2 (SPAdes) (version 2) | ecosystem: Host-associated > Tunicates > Ascidians > Unclassified | place: Key West, Florida...
GTCTGCATTTCTTTAAACTGACATTGCAGTGAAGTTATTTGATGTTCTAGTTCAGATACTCTGTAGTGGGCGTTTTCAACACTTTCTTCAACAGCTGTCATACGTTTCAATAAGTCATTTTCAATAGAATCAAGTCTCTGTATTACACACAGCAACATAGCATGCAAGTCTTTCAAGGTAGGTTCATTAACTGCCTGTGACAAGGTTTCGATCACCTTTCGAGAGCGCGTGTTTCTCGCATCCATGCTTTGTCCTTTAGGCAAACGCGTTGCGGGAACTCAGTTGTCAGAGCAGAAAAAAACACGTCCCGACGTCCAAACAAGAAATGAGAGGTTTTTGTATCCCATCACACGAATTTCTCTACCAATATTAGCATTTACCATATGTGTGCTTTGTTATGCCATGCCTGTCATGACTCATATTATTCATGTTTCATTTATTGTGTACTTGCACTGTCACCAGTGCACAGCACTTCAGAAATGATGGAATCAGACTTTAATAAGATGTTTTGCAATTTTCTTATGGATTTTTCAGTGCCAAGCAAAAATCTTAGAAATTGCTATTTTTACATGCAGTGACTCAACACCTAGAAGCTACTTCAATGTGTTTCCAAACTTTGTGAAAATAGTAGATACATTTAAATGTTATCACTACTTTTGCATATTTATTAATTCTAAGTAACTACAGTTTTCTTTTCTAGCCATTTACCAAAATGTTTTTTAAAGATTTTTTCATAATTAGTGGATATTGAGGCAGTGTCTATTGATAGGAATTCTTTTGCAGCAAAGAATCAGACACTAAGATCTTACAAAATGGCATCACCGGCTCTTGTTCATTCTATTGCATTTTTGTTATGCATACAGTGTATAAATTAAAATTGAATTGGCTTGACTGATGACAATAGACAAAATTGTTGATGTTAAATATTTCATTTTATCATTCATTTCCATGCCTGCTTTTCCTCTGTGGAGGATTGTGGGGCGAGAAAAACTCGAAACACCTCATGGTCAACAGCAATCTTTGATGGTTCTACTGATTCAAGATGGGACCATGCAAGGTTGCAGATACAGTCATTCCACCTGGTCCTTGGACAACCTCTGGGCCACTTTTCTGTGGGTGTAGCCAGCAGGACCTGGCTTGACAATATTTCCTGGGACATTCTAGTCATATGGCATAACCAATGTAGCTGAGATGTCTCTATTCAGAGGTGAAGTAGCTTGATATTCACAGCTTTATGAATTTCACAGCTGCATACTTCGTCATGAAACTTCACAGCATGAATTCTTTGCAAAACTGCCACTTGCACTTGGGATAGTATTTTTTCTTTCATTAACAAAGGTTCATGACCACCGGTGAGCATCACAACTAACACCAAATTAAAACTGGCAGGTTTGCAGTATTTGAAAGCCCCAATTTATTGACAACAGAGTGATAAATCTCATGTAGAATTGCATTTGCTTCACAAATGTATGTATGATTCTCCTTGTTCCACCTTCCATCAATCATGAATACCTCACCCCAAGGTGCTTGATTTCTCCATCTGCTGCAAGTGTATTGCCATTCACTTGCAACATACACTGCCTTAGGTTTCTAGAAAGACACAATTCCTTGGTCTTTTTGTGTTGATTTTCATTCCTGTTTGCAGGGTTCCTACAAAATATGTAGTACAGAAAAAAAAATAATTTTCTAGGCTTGGTATTTCGACATGCATCTTTATATTAGTTTATTCAAGATAGACATTTTTACTTTCATTATGTTAACTATTATAATGCCTGTTTTTACCTGGGCATGCCATTCTGAAAAGTTAGTCCAAAAAAAGTCCAGAGGAAGTATGTAAAAGATCTTGAAAGAGTCTGGATTTATATTCAAAATTGCGTAGGAACCCTGTTCTTAGTCACATGCAGCTGAAAACCAACTAAGTGCATGTTGGAAGCCTTGGTGAGAAGGTGCTAGCAATACCAAATCGTCTGCAAATAGGAAACACTCCCTATTGAAGGAAATCCTTTCCCTCCAAAAAATCAGACACTAAGATCTTACAGATTATATCAGCTCTTATTCAAGGTTGATTTTGAAGCTCTCAACAGTGACACCCTTTATTGCTGGGATCAACAGCATAGTGGCACCAGGTTGCCCGCAAAGACCATGTCAGTCACCCGCGGGCCTGTTTCGAAAATAGCATTAAGATGACGAGTTGTTACTAATTGAACTAAATTTGAACTAAGTTTTAGAAGTGTGCATCAAACTAGTAGTAGTATTAGCTCTCAGTTACATGAAGGTTGGGGGACCCCTGCTCTATTGTGTTGAATTTAACTGTTTGGTTTTACTATGAGAAAAAAATTACAAATTATTCAAACTGATATTATTGTGGGGTTACTTCTGTGGTCAAATAAAATAATGATGTAAAAATATTTCATTGAAGTTACATCATGATTAGTTGATTTGCTGAAACCATGCAAAGCTTATAATGGACATGTGCAGGTGTGTCACAGTTGATGTTGCCTTGTGTTCACTTTTTTCAACTTTGATTTTAGAAATACGCAATTATCTAGAGTTTTCCATTTGTCCAACAACTTGCTTTGACTTGCTGATTGCAGACTCTATTTGGATGTGGATCTCCACGTACTGTTGTTGCTGACACTTCATGTGAAATTGTAGTCCTGCAAAGAGCAGATATTGATGACACTCTTGAATCATTTCCTGTACTTCAAGAACAAATGGAAATGTTTGAAAGTGATGAATCGTATAAAGAGAAATTATTAACTGCAATAAGTCGTAGAAAACATTGCAGTCGAATTGGGTACGTAGCAAAGTTTTATCATGATCAGATGATTATTTTGATATTGATCCACATAGAATTGTAACATGCTTGATACAAGGATGACTGGTGTAATATTCTCACCCAATGTGGTTCACATCAAATGGTTGAATTCAGTCACATGAAATGGTTGCCAAAACCGTAAACATATTAACAGAAGATGAAACTTGATTGCATATGTTACCATGGCCAAGGTTCTAAGTTGTCAGTTGCATCAAACACAGCTAAATTCATCAAGTGACATTATGTATGTTTGATTGCTTTTCGTCATTGCTTTTTGAAATGTTGATATATGTAATATGGCAACAAGGAAATGGAATGTAGGAAATATCCTTGATCTGTTAATTTTCTTCAAGTTACATCTCTACAAATTTGCTGCATTGCAAAATAATAGTATGTTTCTTGCACCCAACTAGCACATCATTATCAATTGTTGCAAAATATTTGTTTCATGACACAATTGAATATGAGAATATGTGCAAAATCCTAAACTCGAGTTGGCAGACAGGTTTCAGAAAATCACTAAAAATACTTCAAAAAACAACCAAAATCACTTTCTGTTTGCAAAAAAGCATTTTATGTTTTGATCACATTTTTTAGAATCTTTGTCAAAAATTCATTGCACAATATCAAAAGTTTGTGAAAAAGGTCATTCCTACCCATGATAGGAAGGAAATTCTTGGAGGCTGTGTTGTTGCTGGTCATTTCTCAGCAAACAAGATTTACTTATGCATTTTAAGGTAGTGCAGAAAACTAGTGTTGCAGTTTTTATGAGCAAATATTGCCGACATACTGTATATCGGCGGAATTTTGCCGATATATTGTGGTAACATAGCAAAATTGATCGATTGGTTTCTAGTCTTTGGAAAATGTGGTTTTATGCTGAAAAGTGACATCAAAAGCACCCCTTCTGTAACAGACCCCTTTTTTCCAGGCTAGAAGCACCACTGTCTCTATTGTTCCTTATGACATGCAGCCCTCCAACTGCATCAAGCAGTGCATAATATTCAGACCACTCTGTGTGATTGTCCTGTTAAAGCCATCTATGACAGAATATTTGCTCACAAGCTGTTGCACGGTAAACAGATGGCCACCTCCAAACAAATCAGGGTGACCTTATGCCATGTTGATTGACTGTCTTAGTCACCCATGTTTGCGCAGAATCCCATGTTATACATTCCTTCACTGCACTGAAGTATTGCCTTTTAACTCTTTGGTGTCCGCTAGGTTTCGGGGATTTTCTAAAAAAGCCTAAACGCACGTGGCTTTGCGCGAGAATTTCTCTGGTCCAGTATGCTCTACAGACCTGGTAAAAGTCTCAAAAGATGCGGCAAGTCTTCTAGTCTGCACTCGAAAAAAATTTAGTGCTTGGGGGTGCCGGCTTTTTTGTGAGTGACTTCATAAATGGAGGACTTTTAGGCCACCTTGGCCCACTTTGTCTGGCCCTTGGCGCCAACCGTTACGTGGTAGTATTTCGCTGAAGTTTTTACTGGAAACTAGGCTACAATCCGAGTCATTTCATACTTTGGATGACCTACAGGGTTTCAGGTTCAAAAGTTGTGATGTAAGTTAGTAAAAATATTTGACTAATTAGCTAATTAATTAATTTGTTTATTTTAGATCATAACTTTGGAACCAGAAATGCTAGAAAGTCAATCAAAGGCTCAAAACACTCGGACTCGAGCCTAGTTTCAAATGAAAACTTCAGCGAAACACTTCGGCCTAGCGGTTTGGACCTAGGCCAGGCAACATGAGCCAAAATGACCCTAAAACTACTTCACTTATGACGTCAGTCACAAAATATCCGCACACCCCAACCAACAATTTTTTTCGTGTGCAATCTACTAGACTGGCCGATCCGTTTGAGCCCTTGAACAGCTCTCTAGCGCAATCGGCGGAGGAGCTATGGCATTGGTAAGGCAACCGAAAACTACTGTTTTTTAGGTCGAAATCGAGGTACGAATATATCGTAGACCGGTTATCAAAGTGTTAACAGGGTTCATATGCAGTCTTGAAAAGTATGGAAAATGTTTTCATCATTTTCCAGTCTGGAAAAGTCAGGAAAAAATTTTGTTTTGGTATGGAAAAGAAAATTATGTTCCAGATTTCATCTTTTGACATACATTTTCCTAATATTTTACTCAAGATTGATATACTTTTACTTATTTGATGTTAAATTTTACACTGCCTGTATTTGACCTGGGTAGGTCATATGGAAATGTTAGGTGTAGAAAAGGTCTTGAAAAAGTCTACAGATTTATTTTCAAAATTGCGTAGGAACCCTGTTTTAACTGTGGTTTGTGTGTTGCAAAATATCGGTTTTGGTTATCAGCTATCAAAAATGAAAACATTGGTATCCGCCCAAAAAAGCCTTATCCATCGAGCTTTGCCTAACACCCAATAAAACTTGACTAGTAGCCTACCGCAACTGACTCTTCAGAATGGATAATGGTTATTGATCTCATTGCCAAAACACACAGGAATGATTTCCCAAGTTATCTTTGCTTTCGGTCATTGAATTTATTACATCATGATCGCTCTTTGTTCTTACAAACATGGTGCTGAAAAGACACTTTGCTTTTTGAACATTCAGCAAATGTCAACCATACCACAATGAGAGCTCTTTGTCCATACATATGTACACTTATAAAATCGGTGCTGACAATCAGCTGCACAACTGCGTCTGTGAAGACTGTCTATCAAGATGACAGTGTTATAATATACATGCGAAATCACTCCGGAGAAGAATTATTGAGTTGTAATTGCTCTGATGATTTTACATCGTAATGCAAAAATGAATTACTTGAAACCAATATAGGATTTCTTGTGTAGCAAACAACATCATTAACTGCCCAATTCCAAAAAGGCTATTTTCAAAATACCATGCTTGACTGATATATTGTGCAGAATGTGACCACAATTTCTGAGGCTAGCTGTCACATCTTTCAATATGAGAAATTCCTTGTAAAATTATAGCTTCAGTGAAAACGAACCCGCATCATTTGTCATGATTCTGAGGAAGACCTAAAGCTATGTAATTTTGCCATAACCTAGTAGGTGTAAGCAGCGGATCAAATTTAGGCTGAAAGTGCAAAATGAAACAATTACTATTAGAGACTGGGTCCTCTCACCATGAAATTAAATAATTCAAAACAGCTCTGCATGTTAATGGCAGTGCATGAGGTTCTAGTAGCTTTGCTTGCGTTGGAGCTGGAATTGCCAGAGTAGTAAATTCCAAAACATGTGCATTCGATTCAACACAATTTGACGTGTTCAAACACGTGGATTGTTTTCATGTCAGACACTATTTAGACAAGACAGGGATGTTGTTTTTTCGTAATAGTACTGTCTAATGTTAGAAGGGAAATGCTGTTGCTTTCAAACCACCCACAGTAGAGACCTGCAATGACAGCATTTGGTGTTTCATTGACTTTAATGCTACACCAAGTACCTACAGTACAAAGGGCCTGTCATGACAAACTGGATTCAAGCCAAACTGACCCACTGGATTCAAGTATGGTCACACAGCTAATTTAAACATAGCAATGCAAATTTCCTCGAAATACGTACTGCAGACCAACTCTGATAACAACTTCAGACAAGCAGGTTACATAAAGCAACATCCTGGACCCAGAAAGCTGAGATATACAGTGAAAACACCAGCGAAGCTGTGGAAAGTTTAGGCATTTTTCACTCCTGGAGTGAAACTGAATGAAGTACAATGAATGAAGCTGGAGGATGGTGAGAAGTAAGGATGTCACTTTCGCAAGCCTTCCCAGCTGACAATAGAATAAACAAAGATTTTTGCAGAGTTTTGCAAGACTTCAGAATTGTCTAAACCTGCCTCAAGCTGCATGGAGTGCATTGGAAAGTTGATAATGTATTGAAGCTCACAAGAAGAAAAACTCATTAGCTCCACATATCACGGATTGATTTCCATCATTTGATTTATATCAGTAAGCGCTAAGAGCTTTGTGTGATGTCTATGACACATTTAATTAGCACTCTCATAGGCTTTCACATAGCCTATACAGTATTAGTGTAGAAGACACAGAGTTCTTATGATGATTAATGACACAATTTAAAACCACTTAAAGTTTTATTAATCATAGCAAGTGTGAGGTCACAGATTCTGTATTTTAACTGCAAAAATGACATGTGTACTAAAATCACTACACCTTGCAGGTTCAGGAGGTAAATTTCATCAAATACGAAAATTGTTGACTGTAAACAGCTACAGAACATATTTTTGATTCATGAAGCAGGTATATTATTATTATAGGTTTTTAACATTTTATGCATGTGTGCCATGAGTGTCAATGAAATTACTAAACTGGCAGTTTCAGTATTGGCATTTCAATGAATATTTCATTTTGTGCACTAGTACTGGTGTTATAGCTTATTTCCATGAAGGGATGTTGTATGAGCGCAAAAAAGTTTAAATGAATGAAAGTTCAGCTATTTCTAGTCAGGATTGATTGAAATCATTTCATTTGAATCAGTGATAAAATCAAAAATGTCAAGTAAAAAATCATATGCAGTTTTGAAGCTTTCTGTGATATTTATGACACATTTAATTGGTATTCTAAAGAGACTTCCTGTGACAACACTGGTTATAAAAGCAATTAAAGTTTTATCTGATGTAGCCACTGTGAGGTTACAGATTATATGTCAACTAACTGCAAAAATGATATGTGGACTGAAATCACTAACATTTGGAGACTCACAAAGTCTGAACTGTCAATGTCACAAGTTTAAAAGTGTAGGCTGGCATTAAGCAGACCTGTAGGCAGTTTTGGTGGGCAAAATAAACTGTAAGGGTGGCAAGATTCTTGTTTTCATTATGGTATATATTTAAAACAAATTTTTCTGGGCACAAAAAAATTTTGGAAGACTGCCCTTGAATGCCCCCATGTCTGCGGGCTAGCATAAGGAAAAAGTTACATCAAAAATTCCAGCAAATATACCGACTGTTGACTACAGAAATAGTAGTTTTAGAACTTATTGTTGATTCAAATTGATAAATAGGTTTTTACCATTTTATGCATGTAAGTTATAATTTTGCAGAAGCTGAACTAGTGAATGCTGCATTACAATAACTAATTTTAACAATAGACTTAGCACCAAAATGCTGGCAAGCTTGTATTTTTGTACAAGCTTCTCAACATTCCATATATGATAATGGAAGTGTTGAAGTGGTAGTGTGAGTATTGTCATTCCAATAAATATTTTGTTTTGTACACTGGTATTGCTGTTACGAACTGATTTGCTTAGAGTGTGATGCATCGGTGCAAAGTAAGTTTGAATGAATATTGATCTGAATTTGAGTTGCTGCACTACAAGAAACAAAGCACAGAAAAGTGACATTAGAACAAACTCCTTAAGATTAAAAATTTCAAGTGTTAGGTGGCCACCCTCTACATCAGGAGTGGGGAACGCATTTAATATCAGGGGCCACATAAATTGTTCATCACTGGCAGGGTGGAAAATCAATTGGTCTTATCCTAAAATTCTACTTTTATCTAACTGTGAGGAAGAGTGACTTTCTCTTGACTTATTATTGAACTACCTGCTTTCCATGGAACTTCGTTTTGGCAAGATGTTGTACTCTAACCTGGGTAACAAAAATTCTGATGTGGCCCATGTCAAATGTTCATGCGAGCTGCAGGTTCCCCACCCTTGCTCTACACATTAAATCATAAAAATAAAAAAAATCCGATTTATGTCAAAAATCTGGTTCAATTTAAAAAAATTAGATTTTTATAATTTTTTAAAAATCATGTTTATCAACCCTGCTGCATGTGTATGTGAGAATAGTGTGATACCAGTTGATCTATATACTGAATTAAAAATGATAAGCTAAAGCGCTATGTGAACAACTGGAGGATAAATCACTTGGATAGGATGGAACACAAATTTATCCATATCTTTTGTTCTGTTCATTCTCTGTTTTGAGCCTAGTTCATAGCTGTTTTTCTAAATTGTAGGAAACATAGTCTGTGTTTTTTAGCTAAGAAAGGAAGGTTTTTGGTTACAACAATTTTGTGTTGCTGCAAGTGTTATTTGCTTCCATTGATTTAGGGAGTTTTTCATTAGTTTTTTGTTCCAGAATTACAATGACAGATCGTTACAAGACTTTGAGTATTGAAGGTGGGTTGAAATATTATTCAACAAAATTCACTGAACCACCTGTTTGTTGTGAGTTCTCAAAGACACATTGTGAGTTGCTGGAGGAAAGAAATATCATCATAAAAATGTTGTCTTGTTTGCTGTTTCCATTGGCACTCAACCCCAACAGCAATGGATTTCTTGTATATGAATCTGTGCGGGTGTTGCTGATATTAATGACTGCTGCTATCATTCCTTTGCAGGTGTGATTGAAATATATATGATATGTACTCTTCAACATTGAAAGCAGCCTTTTGTTGATAAATTTTGATATGTGAAGGTGTTTTTTATTGAAATTTTGCAAATTTACACAAAATTACACCCATAAGATTTTTATTTTCTTGAACATGGACCTGTGGATTTTTTAGGCAAGTATAGTTAGAGATCAACCGTTTTTTTTTGGGGGGGCCGATACTGATATATCGGCCATTCGTGGGCCAATAACTGATATTTCCAAAATGTTTAAATCTTGCTTTCTGCTTCATTGTCAAAAATCTAATGTGTTCTATACCTTACCCTTGTTTAAAAAACTTCCAAAATCAGGATTTATGAACAAAAATTTTTCAAATCACAGCAATTTCAATATTTTTCTATGATTTTTAATTAATCTGATTAATTTGTTATCATATTATACTCTGTCTGCAATGAATAAACACAGTGCCATGAATTAAAGAAGAATGTTACAAATAACAAAACAATAAGAACAGAACACTGAATGAAAGAGAACTGCTTACAGTGCTTACAACAAAAAACACAGTGCATGAAAGTTGGAAGATGGTGAACAATGAAAAGGAAGTGCAAAACAGTGCATCAAGTTGAGGAGGTAAAAGTTAGTACAATACTGTGTTCAATTACAGTAACCATTGGCAAAAATTAAATTTTTTCCAAAAACAGCAGTAACGTTTTTGGTCTGTGATGGTATAACAGTCACTGTGCTACGTAACTCTAGCGAAAATTTTTTTTTAGCATTTTTTTCACATATCAGCATTTCAGACTCTTCTGCAAGTCAGTGGGTTTTCAAATTGAAAAGTTAATCCAAGTCTTAAAGAATCAAGTTAGGAATTTTGAAGTTATGTGGCATTAACACTTGGTCGTCCGGCCGCTTTCAAGGATTCTTGCGCCAAAACAACTGGATCACACATGGCTTTGTGCACGAATAATTCGGGTGCCGAAAGTGGTAGAGAGCTGTTCAAAGGCTCAAAGTCTTCTAGTCTGCACCCAAAAAATTTTTTTTGCTTGCGGGGTACAGTTTTTTTTGTGAGTGACGTTTTAAGTATAGGACGTTTAAGCCACCCTGGGCCACTTCACCTAGCCCTGAACGCAAACCATTTGATGGTAGTATTTTGCTGAAGTTTTTATTGGAAACTAGGCTACAATCCGAGTCTGATCACAAGATATTTTAGCTTGTGTACAGTATAAACCAGCGCACTTATAGCCTAATACATCAAGTTAATAAAAGTGAATTCGTTTTCAAGATGTTACATGCTACTGCATCACAACAAGAGTTGGTGTCACTATTGCATAGCGATTGCATTTGTAATCATATTCATAACACCGCAAATGTTGCTTAGCATAATGCAATTCATTTTTCATGCAAGCTTTTTCAAAAAGTAATTGCGCTAGACTAGGCATTGATTGGACATCTGCACCTTAAATCTTTGGTGTCTGCATGGTTTCGGGGATTTTCAGAAAAAAAAACGCCTAAACGCACGTGGCTTTGCTTGGGAATTTCTCTGGTCCGGTATGCTCTACAGACCTGGTAAAAGTCTCAAAAGACGCGGCAAGTCTTCTAGTCTGCAGTCGAAAAAATTTTTTGCTTGGGGTGTACAGGTTTTTTGTGAGTGACGTCATAAGTGGACACTTTTACGCCACCTTGTCCCAATTTGCCTGGCCCTTGGCGCCAACCGTTAGGTGGTAGTATTTCGCTGAAGTTTTTACTGGAAACTAGGCTACAATCCGAGTCTTTTGATACTTTGGATGACCTGGTGGGCTTTCGGGTTCAAAAGTTGTGATGTAAGTTAGTAAAAATATTTGACTAATTAGATAATTAATTAATTTGTTTACTTTAGATTATAACTATTGAACTAGAAACGCTAGAAAGTCGATCAAATGTTAAAAAAACTCGGACTTGAGCCTAGTTTCCAATGAAAACTTCATTGAAACACTTTGGCCTATTGGTTGGGCCCTAGGCCAGGCAACATGAGCCAAAATGACCCTAAAACTACTTCACTTATGACATCACTCACAAAAAATATGCGCCCCCAACCTAAAAAATTTTTTCCGAGTGCAATCTACTAGACTGGCCGATCCGTTTGAGCTCTTTAGCGCAATCGGCAGAGGAGCTAGGGCATTGGTAAGGCAACCGAAAACTGCTGTTTTTTTGGCTGAAATCGAAGTACGAATATATCATACGCCGGTTCTCAAAGTGTTAAGTTACAGTTGAACTTCGTGTTGCCAAAACTTCTCTTGAAGTACAACAGGAGTTTATTCGTACACAACACCTGTATATTGTAGCGCCATCTACCAGACGATAAGTGTCAAGCATGGAGAAACTTCCCGTTGATGCTTTTTTTTCAGCTTTGATGGTCGACGCCTGCTCCATAGTTCATCTTGTCTGCTTGTTATATGAAAACACACCTGATAGCATTACCACAAGACAACTGTATTGACTTGCTCGTTGTCTAGATGCGTGAGAAATGTAACAGTGTTTGGTCAACACCTACTGAGGCCGGTTATTGGCCGATACCAATATATCAGTAAAACCCAAACATCAGTCAATCTCTAAACATGATGTTTGTATAAAGATAGTTGTTTACTGAATTTTTTGCTGATCTTCTCCATTGTGTTTGTGCTTATTACTCTCATAATTAATATTTGCTCTATGAACATGAGGCACTTCTTCATTTCTATCAAGTTTCTGGCAAAGTCTTTTCAACACTACCCTATTGCAGCAACAGCCTTATGTCTGGAAAAAGTATGTCGGACTTGAAATAAAGAAAGCTTTGAAAATTTGACCCCTTCGCAGATTGCATCATGTTTTGTACCTTAGCATGCAAAGTGCCCTGGGGTCTGGCTGTATTAGTTATGTAGAATGTAAAACTGTGTCTGGCTTGATATTGCTTTGTGGCTTTCGATTTATTTTTTGACCATAACTAACAAACCTGAGGAACTATGAAAAAATCTGAGTCATTATGAGAAAGTTTATTTCACACCACTGAAGAAATTGTATTTTGTAAGTTGTGTATTTTCAGTGCTGTTTGTGTATTTGTGTTGATACTTACACAAATAATCTAATGTGTCAAAATCTGATGTGTCACAAATAATCTGATGTGTCGATGTCTCATGGCATCGTTTGATGTCAAAAGCCTTTTCACAAATATTCCTTTGAAGTTCACCACCAACCTTATTGTCAAATCATTATTTCATGATGACTGCACACAATTTCAGGGCATTAGCCAAACTCAAATGAAAAAACTACTGTACTAAAATGGATCTGCCAAAGCACCACTTTCCAATTCAATGTCAAATTCTGCAAACAAATTGACGGCGTAGCAATGGGTTCGCCCATTGCTCCTCTGCTTGCCGACATAATAATAAACCATGTTATAGATCAAGCTCTCACAAAAATTAACGTTCTAAACAAGCCAATCGTCCTTTGGCACTATGTAGATGATATATTTGTTGCTTTTAACAACATGATTGCACTGGAAATTTTCTTTAATACCCTCAACAGTGTACATAATAACATCACTTTTACCAAAGAATTGGAGTGCAGCGACTATCTTGCCATCTTGGATGTTCTAATAGAAAAAAAGTCAGTCTGGAATACAAACAACAATGTATTGGAAACCTACTCATTTTGGCCTCCACACACATTAGACAAGTTTCATTCCACACCACCAAAAAAGAAATCTTGTGTTTGGATTACTTGACCGGGCTCATAAATCGCCAGCACATGTAATGCCATACACAGTGAATTCATGAACATTGAAAGCATGCTGATCAGAAATAGATATCCCAAAGCATACATTGATCACTGCATCATGAAATATCTCAACAAGAAACATGAAACCTCTGTTAATTCGTTCACGATAACGCCACCAATGACAACCACCATCAACATGCGTCTACCCTACCTCGGGTAAAGTTCCTATGAAGTCTGCCGAGAAATGCAAAGACTTGTACACCGCGATGCCATCATGCCCTTTCAGTTTCGTTTCATACATGAAACTAATAAATTGAAAAAATATTTTAAATATAGAGACAAACAGAATCATCTTCGTCGCTCAAGTCTAGTCTACAAAGTAACATGCACATGTGGGTCAAATTACATTGGACAGACTTGCCGAAATTTAATAACCCGAATCAACAAACACAAATTTGATCAACGTTCTGAAGTTTGCAAACAACTGTTGGCCAAACCCACGCACCGTTTTAACTTCAAGCAACCGGAAATATTGGGAAGCATCATCGGTCAGAAGGAACTTCACCTACTCGAGTCTCTTCTGATACAGCAATACCAGCCAGATCTCAACGTCGATGGTTCATCCATTCCCCTGCTGTTTTTTAACACATAATGGTCTATATGATGCAACACAGTACGAATACCTTAAACTGCATCCCTATTTTTTTCTTTGACTGTCGCATTTCATTTATTCCTGATGATGGCTTACACATAAGCCAAAACGTCGAACAAAACAATGTTTTCGATTATTGTGGCTGTTTTATTTGTCATACAAATAATCTGGTTCAACCAGTTGGCAAGTTCTTGAAGCATCTTAGACCATTCACTCACTTCTGCAATTCCCTTTTAAAAATCAATCAGTTCGTGAAAAAACAGCTGGATCGCACGTGGCTTTGTGCGAGAGATTTTGCGGTCTGATTAGCGCTACAGACCTGGTCAATTGCTCGAAAAACTTGGCAAGTCTTGTAGTTTGCACTAGAATTAAAATTTTTGTGATTGGGGGCTGCAGGTTTTTTGTGAGTGGTGTCACAAGTGGAGGACTTTTAAACCACCTTGGCCAACTTCACCTGGCCCTGGGCCCAAACCGCTAGATGGTAGTAATTCGCTAAAGTTTTTGCTGGAAACTAGGCTACAATCCCAGTCTTTTGATACTTCGGATGACCTGCTGGGGTTTCGGGTGTAAAAGCTATGATCTAAAGTAACAAATATTTTACTAATTAATTAATTTGTTTATTTGAGATCATAACTTCTATTGGTGTTAATATGTCAAGCTAAGATTCTATTGGTGTTAATATGTCAAGCTAACTTTGTGCATTAAAGCTGTTCATAGAAACATTGGTAGTCTGATCCTTTAGAATTGAGAACATACAAAATCCATAGGAAAGTCAGGTCATGGTAGGCACTCAATCAGCACCCATGCAAAACCATAAAATAATCATCCCCCAGAATATATTTGTTTTACCTGGGTCCACACAACATCACAATTTGCATCATGCTGTGTTGCGAATTTCATGTAAATTTTTCAGTGTTAAGCCACCCTGCACAAATGCAAAAGCCCTGCATGTAAAGATGTTCTGGTGATGTTTCTGTTATTTGTGCAGTTAAAACCCACAGGCAGTACACCCAAGTGTCTTTGCATGTGCCATGCTTTCTGCACAATTTGCAATTTTGCCTAGGCCCTTTCTTCAGGCTGTTGCATGTATAAGGGCAGTCTTTAGCATGTTGAAACCTCAACTTTGACAATCATCAGGGTGAAATCAAGAGCTTGGTGGCAAAGGTACTTGGATTGCAAATGTACTTCGATACCAGTTTTTATCCATCTTGCACATTCTGTTGATGATGTTCTGTTGGAAAGAATAGTGATAAATGGTCCTTTTTATCTGGTTAACACTTGTACAGAATATGAGCATTAGACGTGGTCAATTCCATCAAGTACAAAAAAATTGTGGGTCCACTTGATAGTTTATAAACTATTGTTTGCTCAACAGGGTCCATGCCTGCCATGTACTTGTTATATTCAGTAACACATTTGGGCTTTATGACTTCTTTTCTTTAAGCACTGCCCTCCTCCCTGTGGTAAACTTTAGCTGTGGAACCGTCTTGTTTTGTAGAGGTCATTTTTACCACCATTTATCCATCCAAGATAGTTTCATAATGTTTCCTTTGTCTTGGGTTACCACTACATTCTTCATTTTTTCGGAATTGCTTTAACTCTGGGGATTCAAATGTGTTTGCTTGGAGGTTCCACAATGTAAGCTTTTTTACCAAGCAACAACTCACTCAGCTTCATTGAATCGTACAGGTTGTCCATGAATGAACTGCGTTACACCCCTTCACATCTGTCAGCAAGAAAGCACTAAATAGTTTCTTTCAGGGTTGTTTTGTTTGTGTTATATGTCCAGGTTCCATGAATAGCTCATCTTGCAATCAGCTAAAATAAATCAACTATTTTTATAGTACGGAAGGTATTATGCTTCAAGGGTTTGTCTTTCACATAAACAACACAATGTATCTATACTCCATTTTATAATCCCCTCATCAACTGAAATGTATTCCTGCAAGAATTGCATTTCCTTCCATTTTACCAGCAAATCATCACGGGTCTTTGTACACGATTTGTCAGGCAAAGCTTTATTATTGTTGAAGTGCAGGTTTGAAGTAATCTGTTAAAGCCCATCTCTTGTCATACATGCACCAAAAAATGGAGATACACAATTTTTCATTGACCAGGGAGGATGACAGGTGCCTTCACGTTGCCCTCCTGTACGACATTCACTACAAATGTCAACTAAACCTGTCAATATGAGAGCAACAACTGCTACCCGTGCTGGATGTGTTCGGCATTGTGTTGGTCATAAAACGCCCTTCTCAGGGCCCAGCAGCAGAGATGCTGCCGAAGCCCCTTAACCCAACATACTATAGCTGAACACAGAGGGGCTTACTGCAGACAAGATCTCCGTCATTGAGCAGCTACCCTATAAGAACAAGGCTTTCATCATCGTCCTACAGGAGACCAACTGCAGACAAGCTAGTTATTCCCATCTTTTTACTAGCTGGGTCAGTCTTAAGCAGGAACCACGGCCTTGCCACGTTTGTCCATGAGCGGTTGAAATGGTCACTTCTTGATCAGTCTCATTGGCCTTCCCTCATAACGCCACCGAAGCACAAGGTTCCTGCCCACAGTGATCCAGTGAAGCATTGTAACTTTCGCAACGCTGATTGGAAGCACTTTTGCCTTCTCACAGATGAATCCGTTGAGAGATTGCCACCTCCGGAATAAATCAAACATTGAGAGGGCATACAAGGATATTTGCGAGAGCCTACTATCTGCGGCCAAACAATGCATCCTATGTGGCTGTCGAAATAACCATGTGCCATGCTGGGACAAAGACTGTGAGACCTTCTATTGCTCCTTCACCCGAGCCCCAGTGGGGACAGACTCTGATAGAGCCGCTTCCTCCCTACTATCGCAGCTTCAACAGAAGCAGGAGCGATGGGGCGAAGCTGTAAAATCCATCGACTTCTCGCGCTCCAGCCGCAAGGCATGGAGAACCATCAACAAACTTATTGGCAGGTCTGGACTCTCCTTTCGCCAGTGCCATCACTTGGCAAATTCCATCGCCTCGAAACTCGTGAAGAGCGTGAAGGTGGCACACAGGACCAGGGATCACAAGTACACCAGGCTGGTTAACAAACAGCTGTCCGACCTATGGAAGATTCCAACACGTGAGGGTCACAATATCTCTAAACCCTTAAGGCCAGAGGAGCTTGCTGCTGCCCTTAGACGCCTGAAGCCAGAAAGTCTCTGGGATTGGACTCCATCTTCCCAGAGTTCATATTCTACGCTGGAACGGCTCTAAAATCTTGTTTTTGCGACTTCCTCACTTCCTCCATGTGCCAACTCAAAATTCCAAAGATCTGGAGAAGAGCACAGATAGTTGCGATCCCTAAGCCAGAAAAGCCATTGTGGGACTCAATGTGCTATCGTCCCATATCTCTGCTGTGTGTCCCCTTTAAAATCCTCAAGAGACTCGTCTACGCTCATGTTGAACCAATCATCGACCCATTGCTCCCTCTGGAGCAGGTGGGCTTCTGACACAGGCGGTCGACCGTAGACCAGGTCACCCTGCTGATACAGGACATTGAAGATAGCTTTTCAACTGGAAAGACGGCCAGAGCTATGTTTGTTGACCTCACAGCAGCCTACGACACCGTATGGCACCCGCGGCCTCACCTGCAAGCTGCTGCGATTGCTGCCTGATAGACACATGGTCTACATGATCATGGAGATGATTGGCAATCGCAGCTTCACCCTCAATGCCAGAATCGGCAAAAGAAGCAGGGTACGGCGTCTGAAGAACGGCGTCCACAGGGATCTGTCCTGGCGTCATAAGTAGGATGGGTTTAGGCCTTTTTGGCTGAGGTTATTGGGAATTGCAAAAGGAAAGTGCTTCGCTCAAGTTTTTACCTGAAACTTGGCTGCAATCCTAGTCCTTTGAGCCTTAGATCAACTTTGTAAGGCTTCTGGTTCAAAATTTAGGCTAAAATAACTAAAACTTAGGTAAAATACTCTTTCTTGGTAATTTCAACCAAATTTAGGTTTATTTGCCATAACGTTTGAACCAGAAACCTCAGACAGCCATCAAAGTTTCAAAAGACTTGGATTTTTGCCTAGTTCCTTCTGAAAACTTGAGAACAACACTTACCTCCTGCAATACTGCAGAAGTTGGCCCTTCTTGGGAGCAAATGCATAAAGTCAAGGTTGTCAAGTTGCAATGCCCCAAACATAATTTGCTCTGAGAACTCTCAATGCCATTTGTGTTACTGGCAATGAAGCTTGTGGATTTATGACCTCCAGTGAATCCATGCTATCATCAGTGCCACTGTCTGCCTCCATCGTTTGGTCAGCATTATCTGGTACAAAATACCCTTTGTTTTCAATGTCTGTACCATCTTCTGCACCCATTGTTTTCAACATCTGTGCTATCTTCTGCTGAAACTAAAGCACTTTCGATAACAGCGTGGTTGCTGTCTGTGCTGAATGGATTGTGAGCAGTTTCATCACATTGTTCAGAATCACTGTCATTTATAGGCTTGTCGTTTTCATCTGAGATCTCATTTATTACTACTTGTGCAGCAGTCTCAGCACTCATACTATTCATTTTTTATCCTATAAATAAACTCAATTTTACCTGAAATATTGAAGTATTATTGAAGCTTAACAGCACATAAATAACTGCGAAACAACCATGTTGGATGTAAATATGAAACGCATTTATAAGAGCATGATATTGTAACACTAATTGTTGTCACAAACTGCTCCTCCTTTTATCAGTTGATCTCAAAGTTGTGCAAACATCGTTCAACAAGAAAAAGGATGTCACAAGTACATAAGAGTAGTCCCAAACCATATGTGGGATTAATTCAAATAGTAGATGACATTTTCTGTTGGTAGTTTCAAAGTATATTTTGCAGCATGGAGTGATGGCCAATGCACGCCAGCCACATACGCATTGAGACACGGATTGTCTCCCCATGATACTCAAAGTGTTAATGGTTGAAAGATCTCATTTGGTTTTATTCAGGTCACGTGGATGATTCAGGAACTAAACTTGGTGTGTGCTGCCCCAAAAAATTGTGTATGCTGATCATATGGTCTTTGAGTGCAGGGGGATTTTTGCCAGAGTTGAGTTGAGTGCCAGCCATGAGGTGTAATGAAGTTTATATATTTGATTAACATGTCAATTACTGCACAAATTTAGCAGTTTGGGTAAATTTTTGATGCACCATTTGTCTGCTTTATGTTTTTCTTCCCTGCTGTGAAAATAGTTGCAGATGCATTGTAAATTGATGGATAAAAGATTGCAAATTGTTGACCGTTCTATTGTACGTATTGGCCATTTTGGCAGATATAATCAACCGTATGGACTCGAATGCCACTTCATTGGGGCATGCAGTTTTGACCATATGGCCAAAGGAGTTTTGTCACCAATAATGTTAGACAGCTAACTGAAGCATCAAAAGATGAAGAAAGTCACGTATTTTTGACAGAAATTTAGGTACTCCTAGATCTGGATGTTTTGAGGGGCAATGTGATGTCATGAGTTGATCCCAATAACGTTTTTGAGGCCTTCAAAAATACAACGGCAAACTCATCAATTGAACTCAAAAGCCATGTCATCAACCAAATATCAAGGACCATCTTAAGAAACAAGAAGAATATCTATGAAAACAAATATTTCATTATTCTTTCTCCTTGATTTTAGAGTGTAATCAGTAGTTTTCAGAATACCATCTCCATGTGTTTCACTCTGAGGACACATGAGTACTTGTTGTCAAGTTAATACCAGAATGGAACATGAAGCTTTTCCTTTGCAACCATCCATCAATGCCAAGTACGACACTCGGCAAGCCACAAGTACTGTTTTTCAACACATTAAAAGTGTTGTATCTCGCTTAGTGCCTCATTGAGTGTGACACTTATCACAAGATGTCCCGTGCTTTGATATTTATTGTGTCTGACATTAAAAAAATTTGTTTTTTCTGCAATTCTCACACTTTCGATCTTCCAACACAATCTCTACAGGTTTCTGAAATAATATTCATATCATGTGCCCACAAACGGTATTCCACTTCTATAGAAAATTCCACTTTTCGACAAGTATCAATATGTTTTTGCTTTGCACAGTGTAAAATATGTACATGCCACATGGTCTAATGTCTTGCGGCACAATGCTTACATCATGCACTGTCTGCACAATTTTTGGATCTCATTTTCAAATGCATTGCAGCACTTCTCAAAAAGACCCACATCATGTTAAAAATGCTAATACCCATCCCTTATGGATGCGTGCAAACTAACTTAATATGTAAAATCTTTGAGACAAACTCATTCTACCGACTATACCACCTAGCTGATATAAATATGAAGGGAAAGTTTCAAATTAAGCTTATCTTTTTAGTAGTGCCATTCTTAAGTGAATGCTCTCATACTGAATCATAATCGTTCACTTGGTGATTAAGATTTTTTTTACTGGAATTGTTATTTCTGCAAAAGTTATGAATTATGAATTTTTGCTTGTATTGTTGCTGCTGAACCCGTAAAAAGGAAACTTTTCGAGCTCCTTTTCAGACAAACTGCAGAAACCAATTTCAACTTGTGGCGCCACCAAATCATGTTTCGTACAAAATGAGAGTAAAACAATGAGAGCACTCCATTTTCATCAGTGATTACACTACAATGAACAATTACACAACCTATTATCGGGGGCCAAGACCTACAAGTGTAACATTGCTCTAGATCAGTGGTTCCCAACCTTTTTGATCTCGCGACCCCAACTGAAAATATTGCATAAGCACTTGGCCCCAGAAATTACCTGCAAATCTGAAGGTGTTGAAATGACAACCGACAAGATAAAAAAAATCACCATCATTTCACCTGTTGTATTCACTGCATTTGCATTCTTATGCAAAAGAAAGAGTATACATATTATAGTGGGACGACTGAGCTTGGATCTGTGCAACTACAGTAGTCTTAAAATTCTTGGGGATGTTTTGGTGAGAACTAATCTCATGTCACTGTCAACGTCCAGTCCATTCGACGACTTTTGTTTTAATATGGACAAGGATTGAAAATCCAGCCTCACAGACAGGGGTGGGTATTAGAATTTAGGGGCCTGAGGCAAACTCTCAGAAAGATGCCTCAAAACAGACGTTGAGGGGCTCCCTTCGGCACATTTGGACATAATCTTTGCTTTAATTTGAAAAACTTATGAATTGCTTCTGATCTTATTAAATATGGCTCTAGAGTGGTGCAAAAGCTTTGTAAAAGAAAAATGAAAAACCTGCTTTTTTCGCTAAGATCTTTATTTTTCTCGTAGGTATTAAAATTTACTAAAACAGTATTCACTAGCTTTCCTTTTCGGACATCATGACCGAGTTGGCTCAATTTTTTTGTTATTGAAAAAGCGGTCTATGACGAAAAAAGAACTAAAAAAACAAGTGCGAAACTCTCAAAGAGTACCCGCGGCATCTCTGAAAAAACGGGGAGGACGCGAGGTGACCGTCTCTCAATCGTCTCCCGTAATATCCATCCCTGCTCACAGAGGTAGGTGGAAACTAATGGAAGCAAACAACCAAACCAGTAAGCAACGCTAGCTTTGGGTGCGATTGCTGCTTAGCAGATCAGAACTGCGTCAGGGATTTTTCTGAGAACACGTCACGTGTTGAGGAATCATTTCGCATTTGCAAATACATTTAGAAATGAATAACATAACCATTTCATTCAAAAAGGGGAAATACGAGCACGATTGTTGCGTCGAGTTGTGATTGCAGGAAATACGAGAGTACAATCTTCTTTAGGATGCAAACGTTTTTTTTGAAGGGCATCAACTGCAAATTATGCTATGCAAGAAATTTACTTTGAACGTTTATGCACATCACGATCACTCATAGGCGTAGCGTAGGGGGTCCCTGGGGGCCATGCCTCCCAAACTTTTTAGTATATCTAGTCATTCTGTGCTTCGAAAAGCGGCGTTCCAAACAAAAATACTGTTGCTCACGTAAAATCAAACATTTTGCCCACCACTACACTCTTGTCCCCCATAAATTTTTTGGCTGGTTACGCCACTGCTATCACTTGTTAGGCCTGCTGGTAAGATCTCGCCATCAGGCCCGTCGCCAGGATTTTGCAGCAGAGTGGGCCAAAAACCACAAGGGAGCACATTTTTTAATTGCAATATTGGATGTATATGCAGCAACCAGGGGCCCAAACATGAAATGGAGAAGCCGGGCACCACTGCCCCCCTGCTGCCGACGGCCCTTCCTGCCATCTGTCAACTGTACGCTACTTTGTGGTGGAACCATGAACTTGAACCATAACGAATACAAAATAATGATGCGGAACGATAATACGGAACTATAACGATGAAAATACCGGTTATGCTTTGTTGGAATTTCAGCTGGCAGATATTCACACCAGGACAGATGTTTACAAGGCTGTCGTAATCTCAGCATTACTGGGCACCGCTAACTTTTTCTGGTGCTGGCGTGTTTCTATTATAATGGAGATAATGTGAACTTCACAAAATATCCATCCATATTTCGGTTTTGCTGATGTAACACAAAATCTTGATATACGCTGTTTTGAAAATTTGAGACTTCACCAAAGTACATTGAACCTGCTATTCGCGACCCCACAAAAACTCCTCCGCGACCCACCGGTTGGGAACCACTGCTCTAGATGCATGAGATGCACAAACCAGTATCCATTTAATAATATTTCTGTCTTTTTCAGTGTGCCATTCTACCATATGATTCTAATTTGATTTTCCTCCAATACACTTTGGACTTCCTATCTGCTTTTGATCAGTATGTGCAAGCTCATGTTGTTTATTACAACAATGAAGGTGTTGCTGTAACTCATCCCATTGGAACAGCAGAGCACTATTTGAAAACAAGCTTTGTGTTTGATATGTTTTCATGGTTACCAATTGAATTTCTTGTTTATGTTAACCTTACATCACCATTAAGTCAAAGGCAATGGAGTTTTATTTCAGTGCTGCGTCTTAATCGCATGTTGCAACTTTCTAAGGTAAGATACAATGCAAACCATGCTAGATGATTCAATTTATAGCTTAGTCGTTGATGTGTTTTAATAATTTCAAGAATGTGTTCTGTGATGTCGTCATGGCTATACTTTCAGGTAAACAGTTACTTTTGTTATTGGGTATGTGACATGTCCACATCTAGACAGTGGTTGAAGCATTTGAGCAGCTTTATTTATGGATTAATTTTGCATCATTTCATTGCCTGCCTTATGTTTCTTGCAGCTTGTCCTCCGGAAATTGTAAATGTGAGTACCAATGAAGAAAATTGTTTTATTTATGACCATTGTTCAAACACCTTTCCATTGCCAACTTTTTCCACAGAATGATGAAACCCACAGCCTTGATCCAGAAATGTTTCGCTTTAATGCTACACATGCACCCTTCTTTTGTCCCAAATCAAGTTGGATTGCTCATCTCTCAGAAACTAGGTTATTTCCAACATTGGATATTGTGCACTCCGCTTCTGATCGATACATTCTAAGTTTTTATTGGGCAACTGTTACATTGGTGTGTACTGGCTATGGTGATGTGCATGCCGACTTGCCCGGAGAAATGTTTATAGCAATAACTGTTCAAATCATTGGGACGATTTACTATTCTTCAATACTTGGGTACATATCTGCTGCCATTCAGACAGTGGACGTAAGACGAGGTCGTTTTAAAGGAAAACTTTCAGATATCCTGAAGCTTTTTCAAGTTTATTATGTGAATGAAGAAACTCAAAGACAGGTCAATAATAATATTCTTAGTGGTTTGTTGTATTTCATGAGTCATTAAATGTTTGTTGTATGATTTGTTTTGTGTCTATGACGAAAGAATCTGCCAGTCACTGCCTGGGTAAGTGCTGAATTAATCATTTTTTAATTTAAAAAAGCATGCTATTTGATAAACCTGCTTCAATAGTTAAAATTTATTTTTTTCCAATAGCTTTCCTCCATTTTTGTAAAGTACATTGAAATACCTGTTAAGCAAAACCTTAACCTATTCTTTTGTAGAAATGATCCTATTTTATGATTTTTATTTCTTCCATGGAAGTTTCACGATTCAATATATTTTGATTTTGGCATTGCATTCACACAGCTACGAAATCATAAAAAAGGTGAAAAATATGTTTAAATTTAAGGAAGAAGTAACCAATACTTACAATACACCTTACCATATTCCACCTAAATACGTTGGAGCCTACACTAACCATTTAAAATAATGCACTCACTTAATGTGAGATCTGCAATTTTATAATGCTTGCAAACATCGTTGGCAATTTTGCTGGTGTGTTTTGATGAGTATAATTTGTGCTTACATGATTTATATTTGAAAAATAACCTAAATTTTGCATGTACTTCAAAAGGCTTATTTACTACATGCTTGGCATGGACATGTGGTATGAATTCAAAATGTGTTCAACAAAAGTAAAAGATTGAGAAAGATGTTCATGAAGAATTATTAGAAATTTTACAGAATTTAAATATATAAAATTTATATAGAATACAAACTCATAAAATTTACAGAATATAATTAAAATTTATAGAATCAATTTTGCAGAAAGTCATTGAATTGCATCATTGAAGTTTGGCAAAAACTTGCTTTGTTATTTTTGACATTTTTGACTATATTTTGAGCTTAATGGAGCAAGTTTGCTTTTGTTTGTTGGTAGAACCACTTGAGTAATATAATTGCAACCATTGAAGCTAGTGTGGAAACCACTTTGTTGAAATGACATGTGTATACTTTTGCTTCATTATTTTTTTGTCGTCCTTTATGTAATTATGTATAGTATATGCAGCAGGTATGCATAGGAATGAGGTTTCTGTTTTCAGCTAAATAATTTTCATGGTAATGTTGCATTTTAAGATGTTTAGGTTAAACTTACATTTCAGTTTGCGAACATGTTGTTGTGGCATTAACCATAAAATTGATCCAAATGCCTACCAGATCTTATAAACTGCCATCAGCTATGAATAATTGAAAAACTAGCAATATGTAGCCTCACCTTTTTAAAATTATTTTTGCTTGGTTTCAAGTTTTCTTACTATAAAATTTTACATTAATAGCAGACTTGGAACCACTTGGTAAAGCTTTTTCATGTAAGATTTATTATTCAGAATAAATTAACACTTCACGAATCTGTAAACACAATCCTTGTTCACATGTATTTTGCACTGTATCAACACAACTTGATCTTTTAGAGTATTTGTTTTAACAATTTGTGTATTAGATAGTGCAAAATCAAGGTGGAGATTATTAAGACATCAATTTCCATTCTGTTTCAGCTTCATTTACCTAACACTCTTCCAGAAAATAAAAGATGAACTTTGGAATTGTTGTAGATTGGAAATATGATGTGCAACCATAATGTTTTGCAACTTGAAATTGATCTGTGACATGCAGAACAAAGCTTTCTTAGTAGCTGTGATTATTTGGCCAATTAACCAGTGGTAATCCTTGAAATAGGAAAAAAAATTCTTCCTGCAAAGTGCAAAGCCTATAATAATTCATTTCTTGAAGATCATCCAAAAAGCCACAAGCAATTTTGTGATCGATCTTTTTTTGTAATTGTCAATTGTTCAAGGACATTACTGTGCCATTTTTTAATTTTTTGTTTTCATCTCCATTGATTATCCCATTCTTTTTTTCGTGTTTGTAATTGACAAAACAATGCTTATCTTCTTGGTTTTGGTACTAATCTCTTTGTTTTTCATTCACCTCTTTAGAATATCACAACAAAGGTTTCAAATGCTTCTTCTCACAACAAAGGTTGTTTCAAATGCTTCTTCTTTGTTTTTCATTCACCTCTTTAGAATATCACAACAAAGGTTGTTTCAGATGCTTCTAACAACAAAGGTTGTTTCAAATGCTTCTAATGGTATATTATGTCTGCAATACTAGTTTGCTGTATCATGTTCAAAAGCATCTCATGCATTCTCAATCCTTCCCTATTTCTTGATATCTGACTGCCCGACTCAAAGATTTTGTGAACATTTTTTCCATTGACAAAGTAAGATGGCATACTCAGTCTTCTTGTGTGCGTAAAATTGTGAACCAGTTTGTTAGCTTTGATACCAGATAATTTCAGAGAAATGAAGTACATGGGGTGCTAGGCAGTTGGACAGAGTTCGTTGCAGTGGCGAAAGTCATCAAGGTTAAGACAAGACAATGTCTATGGAAAGAAGTCCTTTCTCAGCAAAGAATCAGACACTTTAAGATCTTACAGAGCATATATTTCGCCTACTATGTAGGCATCATCAGCTCTGCGAAGTCCATGAAGTATAAATAAAATAAAACCCACAAACAGTAAAATTACCAATTAAGAAAATCTAATTAAAATTGGAAACCCAGCTGCCCACTTTACATTGGAAAGGAAAAGGTCACAGTAGGAACAACTAACCAAAACAAACTACCAAGTGTAAAGTGACGTAACAAACAAAATAACAGTTCAGTAGGTTGCACAGGATGCGTAAAAGGTGTAGGCTAACATGCTTGCAAGAATTCATTGACGCAGCCACACGGTGGGTCTACGGATAGTCACGACTGGTCACGGGCCATAAAAACCCGAAGTAGCAGAAGCAAGACCATCCAAAAACCTTGCGTTACATAGCAAGACTGCGTTAAACCCACACAAAATTCGACTGCAAAAACCAAATCAATGAGCAATAACGACAACAAGAAGTAGGCGAAGCAACAAATAGTACATTCTTCCAGCTGCCAAGGCACATTGAGGTGATCTCAACGCAAATGGAAACCATGAAGCCTGGCTAGTCAGAGCTCAACACTGATGCTCTGCGAAAGTCTTGATAACGATGTAGTGGTTAGACAGTCCTCCGAGCGTGTCGCTGGGTTGTAGTCATTTGTAGCACAAGCTTACCAGTTGTTTGTTGTGTACCCAAACTGAAACACAGGAGGACTGCTGTCAGTATTCATGTAAAATAATATGAGCGCTAGTAATGCTGCACAGCAGTCAACTAAGCACCCAAAAAAGGAAAAAGAATAAATAAAAGGAACTCCCGAAAACAAGAAAGAAACAGACAATCATGCCCGCAAAAAAGGACAAAACAAAATAAAAAAACACTTAAAACGAAGGCAAATAGAAATTAATCAAAGAAAAAAGAAAATTAACATGAAGCGAAAACCTCTGTAATCAAACATTAAGAATATGAAAATAAAACAAAACTGAAGAAAAGCATGGGGAATAAAACAAAGCTACCAAGTGGAAAGGGTCCAAAGTAAGCAGTAAACAAAACTCAAATCCAAGCTAGTTAATTACATCGAAAATCAGTCAGGCTAAACGAATTGAGAGTATGTGAAAGCAAAACTAGATTAGGAAAACCTCAATAACCTGATGTACGGGAAGATCATTCTGTCCAAGTTTATTGAAGCTCTTATCCGATGCATCCATTTATCTGCACACCAGTCAAGGTTTTCGCACGGGAGGTCATTCCACGAATGTCGCTTTATAACAATTAGGTAAAAGAGGCAGATTGTCACTTATGGCAGGGTGCTTCATGGTGTAATGTTTAAACAAAGCACACTCCTCTTTTCCTGTGGACTTATGCTAATTGTTCCGATGAGCGGTCCATCTGATGGAAAACGTATTTTTAGTTTGTCCCACATATTGTTCTTTGCAAAGCAAACAAGTGGGCACATAGATCCCATAAATTGCACAAGACAGACGTTGGGTCAGCTTGATTCTTCCTGTCAGAGTGCAGAGATAATGTTCCTTTTCAACCATGCTGTGATGTTTGCCATATTTGCCACATAAGGCGCAATGTCCACAGGGCGCAGAAGAACAATCTTCAGCAGTTGCATGCTGGTTAAGTAGTCCCTTAAAACTGGTGGCCTTTTAAATGTAATCATCGCCTTTGCCTGCAGTGATCTTTCTCTTTGACTGAGCTTAAGGAAATGAGGGAAGCCAGAGACCCAGACCAGCAATTCGCCCTTTCCCTGCTTTTTTCTGGACTTTTTCTTTCAGTCCATCCCTTTGCTCTGCCAAAAATGTCTTTCACCATCTTTTTGGGGAACTGCAATTTCAAAGCTTTAATGAATAGTCTATCCAAACTTTCATCGAAGTCTGATTGTCTTTCATTTAATCTTCTCAGATGGATGGCTTCACTATGCACAATCGATTTGAAGGTAGATTAAGGATGGTGGGACGCTCCCTTCAAAAAGCAGCTGTCGAGGGCAGTAGGTTTTTTGTGATGTTTGGTGATAAACCCAAATATTGAAGAGTCTGTAATGTGATGGCAAATGTCCAAAAATTCAAGTTTGGCTCTAATATTGTTAGTGTCGACTTGTCTGAAGTCAAGATCTAAATCAAAGTCTTTAAACACTTTTTGCAGGTGATAAGACAAGATTAACAGATCATCCTACTGGTGCAACCAAGATTACCCCAGTTTCTCACCTGTAGATTTTTGGTTTCTCTAACTGGTATGATAAGCTTTTCAGGCAGATATGCAGAAAGTACCCAGAAAATTTTCTTACAAATTGCACATGCTTGGTTCAAGCTAATTCATTGTGCTTGCATAAACTTTCTGTTTGCTTTTATGTTTATTGCTATAATCAGAACAAGCAAAGCTTCAAAAATGGAGAGTATTTTTCTTCAGTTTTGAGAAATGTCAAAGCAGGGTAGCTTACACAGAAAATTTGTGGTGATAGGTTGACACAAAGCACAAGCTTTTTGAAAGGGCCACCAAATTGAAATAGGCTGTACCACTAAACCTGAAAATTCCGAACTGGCAACTAGATGAAGGGAGTTGCTGGGTGATTTGCTGGAGGAGTACTTGTAGCGCTGATAGATATGGAAAATGTTAGATGTACTCAGTGCCTTTACTTAATCTTCATTGTCATAAGTCAAAGGTAATCACTATATTTACACATGTAGTAGGCATCCTCTGTTTTGTTTCTGTACATTAACACTTGAGAGCCGGCTTATGAATATATCGTACCTAGATTTCGGCCTAAAACCAGCAGTTTTCAGTTGCCTTACCTACACCATAGCTCCTCCCCCGATTGCGCTAGAGAGCTGTTCAAGGACTCAAACAAATGGCCAGTCTTCTAGTCTGCACTGGAAACAAATTTTTTGGTTGGGGGTTGTGGATTTTTTGTGAGTGACATCAAAAGTTATGTAGCTTTGGGTCATTTTGGCTCATGTTACCTGGCCTAGGGCCCAACCGCTAGGCCAAAGTGTTTTGCTGAAGTTTTCATTAGAAACTAGGCTCGAGTTTGAGTCTTTTGAGCCTTTAAAAGACTTTCAAGCATTTCTGGTTCAAAAGTTATAATCTTAAATAAACAAATTAAAAAATTAGCTAATTAGTGTAATGTTTTCATTACCTTATATCATAACTTTTAAACATGAAACCCCAGCAAATCATCCAAAGTATCAAAAGACATGGATTGTACCCTTGTTTCCATTCAAAACTTCAGCAAAATACTACCATCTATTGGCTTGGGTCCAGGCCAGGTAAAGTGGGCCAAGGTGGCCTAAAATTCTTCCAATTATGACGTCACTCACAAAAAATTCTAACACCCAAGCCAAAAATTTTTTTCGAGTGCAAACTGCAAGACTTGTTGAGTTTTTTGAGATTTTGACCGGGTCTGTGGCACTTATGGACCAGAAAAATTCCCGTGCAAAACCACGATCCAGCTGTTTTCACACGAACCGCTTGAATAAACCTGGGTATGAAAGTATTAATCTCATTCTGAATGTTCACTAGCTTGTGTATATCAATTGGATCTCCTAACAAACACAAAAAAACTGAGTGTGTTTTTTAGTCATGTTGCACATGCAGTCTATGTATTTGCTTAAGTTGACAGTTTGTCTAAGTCCATAGTTTTCTTCTGTTCAGCTTTGAGCATCTGGTGAGGTGATTCTACTGTACTGCACATCTCACCTTGTGTACATTGTTGGCATTTGCTGTGGAAAGAATTTAGCTCTTTATACTTTTCATTTCAATTTTCAGGATACCTCACTAAACCAGGGCTGTCGAGCTGTCATAAAAACGTTGCAGCTCCAGCTCTGGACCTCTTCCTTTCATGAACATGGCTCCAACTCAAGAGCTCTTGTTTTTCATGGGTCTGTTTAAAGAAATAGTATGACTTCTATCAAGAAATTCACCATTGTTTTTTTAAATAGCTGAAAATTTCTGATTCTTTATCTTTTGCACTCATAATTAGCAGTGATGAATCACAAAACAAAACACAAGTAAATCTGCAAAATTTAGGAGGGAATGAGACTGGTTATCGTGCTGAAAACATAAAATCTGTTTACTTAACTTATCACCTCAACAGTAACTTATCACCTCAACATTATCAAACTAAGTATTCAACTCTAAGTGACACTGGCAAAATGAATTATCCAAATAAGCCAGAAAATTTATCTTACTTTCATTTTAATGTAAGAAGCCTGAGTAAAA
>Ga0210059_1002269_pt1 | contig 29946 bp, 18 predicted proteins | sample Ectturendosymbi2_FD_188042 | JGI IMG/M metagenome (GOLD analysis project Ga0210059, IMG submission 188042) | Ecteinascidia turbinata endosymbiont from Florida, USA - Sample 2 (SPAdes) (version 2) | ecosystem: Host-associated > Tunicates > Ascidians > Unclassified | place: Key West, Florida...
GCCATTGAACAGCTCTCTAGCGCAATCGGCGGAGGAGCTAGGGCGTTGGTAAGGCAACCGAAAACTGCTGTTTTTTAGGCCGAAATCGAAGTACGAATATATCGTACGCCGGCTCTCAAAGTGTTAATTCCCTCTCAAAGTAAGGATTAAAGCAGTGGTTCCCAACCTTTTCAAAGTTGTGGCACAGTACAGAGAGTACAGAGAGAAATACGTGGTATATGGCACCCAGTGGTGAACCCATACCAATTTGCATTAAGGTTTGATGACAGTTTGAAAATGTATTTTTTGATGATATATTGAGAAGTAGACTCAACAGTATTGTACTGATTAGTTTCAAATGATGTGGTAGATTGTCTTGTCACTTTACACAAGATTTATTTAGATTTCTTTAATGTGATATCTGATCATTTGAAAACAATCATGTGGTAATGTTCGATTCAAACATTAACTAGCAGCATTCAATAGTGCGACATAAGAGCTACAAAAGGAATAGATCTCAAATGCAGTTGTCTCAAACTAAGGTAGTCTCAACCAAAACACAGTTAACACTTACAGAGCCGGTCTACGGTATATTCGTACTTCGATTTTGGCCTAAACAACAGCAATTTTCGGTTGCCTTACCAACGCCCCAGCTCCTCCTCCGATTGTGTTAGAGAGCTGTTCAAGGGCTCTAATGGATCGTCCAGTCTAGTACATTGGTTGGGGGTTGCTGATTGTTTGTGACTGACATCATAAGTGAAGTAGTTTTAGGGTCATTTTGACTCATGTTGCCTGGCCTAGGGCGCAACCACTAGGCCAAAGTGTTTCGCTGAAGTTTTCATTGGGAACTAGGCTCGAGTCCGAGTCTTGGAGCCTTTGATCGACTTTCTAGCGTGTCTGCTTCAAAAGTAATGATCTAAAATAAACAAATTAATTAATTAACTAATTAGCTAATTAGTCAAATATTTTTACTAACTCACATCACAACTTTTGAACCCGAAATCCCAGCAGGTCATCCAAAGTATCAAAAGACTCGGATTGTAGTCTAGTTTCCAGTAAAAACTTCAGCAAAATACTACCACCTAATGGTTGGCGCCCAGAGCCAGGCAAAGTGGGCCAAGGTGGCCTAAAAGTCTTCCACTTATGACGTCACTCACGAAAAAACCGCATCCCCCAAGCAAAAAATTTTTTTCGAGTGCAGACTAGAAGACTTACCGCGTCTTTTGAGACTTTTACCAGGTCTGTAGAGCGTACCGGACCAGAGAAATTGCCGCGCAAAGCCACGTGCGTTTAGCTGTTTTTTTTTCCAAAAATCCCCGAATCCTAGCGGACGCCAAAGACTTAAAAGTTTTGTAAACCTAAGCCTTAACAACAAACTCTAACCTTAATTGCAAACCCTAATTCTGACGTCAACACTGAACCAACCCCCTAAATCTATGCCCATGTTTGCTTTTGAGAAAGTTTTTAACTCGTTGGCTTCCGGCCTACGGTATATTCGTACTTCGATTTCGGCCTAAAAAACAGCAGTTTTCGGTTGCTTTACCAACGCCCTAGCTCCTCCGACAATTGCGCTAGAGAGCTGTTCAACGACTCAAACGAATCGACTAGTCTAGTAGATTGTACTTGAAAAAAAAATTTTTGTTTGGGGAGTGCGGTTTTTTTGTGAGTGACGTCATAAGTGGAGGACTTTTAGGCCACCTTGGCCCACTTTGCCTGGCCCTGGGCGCCAACCGTTAGGTGGTAGTATTTCGCTGAAGTTTTTACTGGAAACCAGGCTACAATCCGAGTCTTTTGATACTTTGGATGACCTGCTGGGGTTTCGGGTTCAAAAGTTGTGTTGTAAGTTAGCAAAAATATTAGACTAATTAGCTAATTAGTTAATTAATTAATTTGTTTATTTTAGATCATAACTTTTGAACCAGAAATGCTAGAAAGTGGATCAAAGGCTCAAAAGACTTGGGACTCGAGTCTAGTTTCCAATGAAAACTTCAGCGAAACACTTTGGCCTAGTGGTTGGGCCCTAGGCCAGGCAACATGAACCAAAATGACCCTGAAACTGCTTCACTTATGACGTCAGTCACAAACAATCCGCACACCCCAACCAAAAAATTTTTTTCGAGTGCAATCTACTAGACTGGCTGATCCATTTGAGCTGTTGAACAGTTCTCTAGCGCAATCGGCAGAGGAGCTAGGGCGTTGGTAAGGCAACCGAAAACTGCTGTTTTTTTGCGAAAATCGCCAAAACCACCCAGACGCCAAGGTGTTAACAATGTACATCAATAGCACTCCCAAAATTTTCAACAAACAATCTTGTGTGAGAACATCAAAAGTGTTTACTGCACTATCAGAAAAACCAATACACATAAGGTGTGACTCGAACCAACAACCCTTGCCCTGTAACACTAGTCACTTCCCACTCGACCATATTGATGGTGGTGCGCACATCTCCAATTCTGTTTTGTATATCTGGCACAACAGCCGATATGTTTTTTAGTCCTTTGAAATTGAAAACCGGATACAGTTGTTTAGACACTACCAAATAAACTTATGACAATGTGATTGGATCCTTCGTTTATAACTACCAGTAAATGTCTTTGTAACTAATATTTCATAGTAGTTTGGGCATGTCTTGTGTAGATAGGTGAATGGAAGCTAAATTACATTAACATTAAACTTTTCCCAAGCCATATTAAGGTGGTTATTATTTGAATGGATTACAAAAATGTTATGTTAAAAAAGATTATGCACTTTTAACATTAAGAGAAATTATCCCGATTTAACTGGTGTTAAGTTGGTTGAATTAAAATCACGATCTCCTGTGCTATAAAGGAGCTAACGCAAAGTTGTTTTAAGTGATGAAATCTAATAACTTATTCTTTGGTCTCAAGCAGATTGTTGCATATTAGCATGCTTGTTCAAAAACAAACCATTTAGATAAAAAAACCATCAGCCAACTGTTCAAATGTTTTGACTACTTATGATGAATATCATTATCAATTGTGTTTATAAAATTTTTTATGCAATAAATTTGTTGAGGTCCAGTCTACATGATGTTTTCTGAAAACTTATTATCCATGATGATTTGACTTAAAGTAGACATAATCATATTTTTCACCCATGGCCCAGTTTCTCTGGAGCAGTGGTTCTCAAGCGGTGAGGAATTCCTCCCCAGGGAGGAATTTCATGTATTCAGGGGAGGAATTTCCACTTTGTAGTTAGTTTACCTACTCATTGTAAATGTTGTGCTTCTTTTTTAAGTTGACATTGGCTCTTTCAATTAGTTAGATTTGTATGTCATTTAATGGACTATCACACGTTTTTTGACCAATTTTAATCTTCAATGAAGTCCATTGTTCCAATGGCAGTTAATATTAGTCCACGAACCTGAACAATAAGCCACACACCGTGACAGGTATAAGTCAGGTGAGAAACAATATATTGGTAGATCAAATATTCCTGCAGACTCGTGTAATAGGGGAGGAATGAAAAAATTGTGTAATAGGGGAGGAATAGAAAGTTTCAAAATGAGCAAAGGGAGGAATGCATCATAAGAGGTTGGTAACCACTGCTCTAGAGCCAAATCCTGAATTCACCTGACCATGGCCAAAACTTCACAACTGGCATGCTACAGCGTCACTCTTCAAGGCTACAAATTATCAAACGTTTAGCTTTGAGTCAATAGTGCCATTCTTTTTTAATTGAATCAATCACCAACACCAAACTGTTTCAAGATCTTTTTTCACAGTTTCAAGAGCCTGTAGCTTATCTCTTGTTCGTAAATGTGATGACTTTATAAAGAAAATATGTTGTAATGTTGCTTATTAAGCATTGTTGCATGAAAATTTTGTGCTGATTTTTGCACTTTTGTAACAATTGTGAAACTTTTTTCTGCCATTTTTTGGTCATAGACCGAAACGTTTTTAAAATGACCTAAAAAATTAACTCTTTTGGTCAAAATGTTTGAAAATATAGGCTAATGAACACTTGCGGCAAGTTTTAATACAACTGTGAGTCAAATGACCAAAATGTCTCAGCAAAAATAAAATAGTAGTGAAAACAGGCCTGTACCCAGCAGTTGGCATGCACTGAACCACCTGGTGCAGAAGGTGTTGTGCACAACATATATCAAAAATTTTCCATGTATAGAGTCAATATTTTTTCTACTTCATAATCCTTTAATATAAAATTTTTTAACTTTTTTCCAACAATTTGGTTTTCATAATTCTGTAAGGCTTTCAATCAATATCTTCAAAGAAAAGGATTTTGTTTGACAGAAAATATTGTCTTGGCCTTTGTTCAAAATATTAAAGGAATGATTATACAATTGAAAACCTTTCTTGCTGAAGTTGTTCTCATTGCATATTATCAACACCAATGGCTTGTACCATTTAATGCCTGCACTGGCCAGGTATTTTTTTTGCCCATAACTCGCCAGCTGCTAGAGAGGTGTTCAAACCCTCTACGGATTTGTGAAGTCTTCTAGTTTTGATTGAACAAAAATTTTTGTGATTTGGATTTGGGGTTCTCTGTGGGTGACGTCACAAGTGGGGGTGTTTTACGTTTTTATGCCAATTTTACCTGATCCTGGGCACCAAACCAATGAACTAGTTTCTTGGCTCAATTGTTTGGGAATCTAGGCTATCATCTGGGTTTTTAGAGCCCTTGATTGACTTTCTAGCATATCTGTAGCCAAAATTATAGTTCAAAAACAAAAAAATGCTAAAAATTGCACTCCCACAAATGCTAACCTGGGATATAGTGCATCCCAGGACATAACTCGCCAGAAGATTAGGCTAGAAAGCTGTTCAAACCCTCTAAAGAGGGGAAAAGTCTTGGACTTTGCAATAAAAAAAACTGTTTCAGGTTTGGATCTCGGGTTTTCCATTTATGTTTACATGATGGCCGGATGTTTATTGTATTGAAGTATTGTATTGTGTGTGTAACATCTTCACTCCCACATGCAAAACGCTAGATTTTTAACATGCATCGCAGTAAAGAGAAAAAAAAACACAAATACACGAAAGAAGACTAGGATGTATACTTTGCGGTAGTATAGAGTATAAGCTTGATGGCGCTAATGCATTTACTGTACTTCGATGAAATACAAGCTTTTTCAGACACACGCATGAATGATGCCATCATGATTATTATAATGAAGAACTGCAATGACTTCCAAGTACATTGTTGTATAGAATGCATGAGGGAGTTGGAGGCTGCGAAGGACCAAGGGTCATCTAGGCAGCAGACCTCCCATAGATGAAGCTGCTTTCAGTGTAAAGGGAATAGTGTATAATAGTTAGTAAAAGTCTTTTACTCTGGGTATAAAATGTAATATGTGTAAAGCAGTCATATGGTAAATTGAAGTAAAATGCATTGCAAGCAAGGAAAAGCCACCAGAAGAAAATGGTTTAAATTTGTCACGTTAAACATGTACTGTTTTTATACATTAAAAAAGATTCGTGAATGCCAAAGAGGAAATGTGTCGAAAGCTATAGACCACTGCAACATTGCAATAGTTTCACGAGATTTAAACAGGTTGATAACCAGTTACGCAATCATGCTTTGCGGAAAAGAACTTGTTAATACATACGTGAGAGTGGAAATGGATTTGTTTTGCAGGCATCCCGCAAGTTCATACACTGGTTTGATGAGACCAGTTTCTGTGAATGCATCGAAAGCTTAACACCTTGGCGTCTGGGTGGTTTTGGCGATTTTCACAAAAAAACAGCAGTTTTCGGTTGCCTTGCCAACGCCCTAGCTCCTCTGCCGATTGCGCTAGAGAGCTGTTCAATGGCTCAAACGGATCGGCCAGTCTAGTAGATTGCACTCAAAAAAAGTTTTTGCCTGGGGTGTGTAGGTTTTTTGTGAGTGACGTCATAAGTGAAGTAGTTTTAGGGTCATTTTGGTTCATGTTGCCTGGCCTAGGGCCCAACCACTAGGCCAAAGTGTTTCGCTGAAGTTTTCATTGGAAACTAGACTCGAGTCCGAGTCTTTTGAGCCTTTGATCGACTTTCTAGCGTTTCTGTTTCAAAAGTTACGATCTAAAATAAACAAATTAATTAACTAATTAGCTAATTAGTCTAATATTTTTAGTAACTTAAATCACAACTTTTGAACCCGAAACCCCAGCAGGTCATCCAAAGTATCAAAAGACTCGGATTGTAGCCTAGTTTCCAGTAAAAACTTCAGCGAAATACTATCACCTAACGGTTGGTGCCCAGGTCCATGCAAAGTGGGCCAAGGTGGCCTAAAAGTCCTTCACTTATGACGTCACTCACAAAAAAACCTGCACCCCCCAGGCAAAAAAATTTTTTCAAGTGCAATCTACTAGACTGGCCGATCCGTTTGAGCCGTTGAACAGCTCTTTAGCGCAATCGGCGGAGGAGCTAGGGCATTGGTAAGGCAACTGAAAACTGCTGTTTTTTAGATCGAAATCAAAGTACGAACATAACGTAGGCCTGCTCTATACGTGTTAACGATGTAATACATAGCAGAGATACTTCATGATTTGACACTTTCCACTGTAGTAGTGATACGTAATTAAATCAATCCACTTGCTTTATGTACAATATTAAATAAAAACATCGAATATGGTTCTAGTAGCTGAGTAGTACATATTTCTTATACTTTGCCAGAAAAAGTGCCAAACAAGTTTTATTTTTTATCTCTGGAGGAATTTTTGACCAGATTTCTATTGCACTATATTTTATCATTTTAGCACCAGAGTTTGAACGTGTTTTTGGTAAAGCAAATTGTCGAGTTTTAACCTGTCTTGTGTTATATGAATGAACATCGGTGATGAGTTAAAAATAATTGTTAAACGTAGCAGGTAACTGCGAGGTAGTATATTTGTACATGAATTTGCTCACTTCAAGGTTGTATAAATCTTTTAGTTGGAGACTTTTTGCATTGTACAAATGGTAGTAACTTTGTTAGTCAAAAGTTTATCTGTGTTTAAGCATCCCATGGCACGGTTTAAAACAGCTGATATTGGCTGCATATGATTGCTTTTCCCCAGGCAATAATTCCATACTGTGCTCGTGAGCTTATTAAGCTATGATACAGCATACGTAATGCGTGGTTATTCACATAATGTTTAACTTTATATATTACACCAAAATATTTGGATATAGTACTACACATCTCTTTACAATGCTCTTTCCTAGTCAGTTTTTCATCTACAGTTACACCAAGGTACTTGTAAGTCACAGTTCTTTCAATACAATATCTGTTTACATTCATTTCAAAGGATTCAGTGCTCACATGTTTGTTTGTGATCAACATATATTTTGTTTTGGAAATGTTTAGTGAGAGTTTGTTTGCAGTTAGCCAATCCATTACTTTTGCCATTTCATGATTAACCAAGTTTTGTAATTTTCCCAGATTGTTGTCGCTTTGAAGTAAAACTGTATCATCAGCAAAAAGTATACTTTTCATAGAATTTGACTTTGGTAAGTCGTTTATAAATATAAAAAAAACAATGGGCCTAAAATTGATCCCTGGGAGGCGACCAAATGAGCTGATTTTGTGGCTGAAAGTTGTTTTCGATTTCTAGGCTGTAATACGAGTCTTTAGAGCGCTTGATCGACTTTCTAGTGTTTCTGGTTCTAAAATTATGGCCAAATGTCTGGAAATTAATTAGGGAAATCGCCCAACTTCCTATCAGAAGTCCTTCCTGTTTTTGCATAACTTTGAAACCAGAAATGCTAGAAAGTCAATCAAGGGCTCTAAAGACTTGTATTACAGCATAGAATCCAATAAAACTTTGAGCCACAATATCGGCTCATTGGATCATCAGAATAACTGCAAAACATACTCCAATCTGATGCCATCGACCAAAAGCCCCAAACCCAAAACTTAAAATTTTTTTTATTCTAAACTACAAGACTTCACGAGTCTTTAGAGGGTTTGAACAGCTCTCTAGCTCAATCTGCTGCCAAATTATGGCTGGCCAAAGTTTGGTCTGAAATGGTGATTGTTACCTTATGTGTATTTTTTAAATTTTTGTCCGAAATTAGGTTTCTAACCCATAATTTTGGCTACAGACATGCTAGAAAGCCAATCAAGGGCTCAAACGGTGCGGATTTTAGCCTGGTTTTCAAAAACGTTTTGAGCCAAAAAATTGCTGGTTGGGTTGGTGCCCAGGGCCTGATAAAGTTGGCCAAAATTTGAAAACACCCCTTCTACTGACACTCCCCACAGAGAAAACCAAAACTGAAAAAAAATTTTTCAACTGAAAGTAGAAGACTTCCTGAATCCGTAGAGGGTTTGAACAGCTCTCTAGCTCTAGCGGCTGACAACTTCTGGCCAAAAAAGTGCCACAATGGGTTAAATTTTGATGTGTAAATACGTTTATTTCATTTTACAGTGTGGTTGGGCCAATGCCAGTGATGCAATTGAAATCATGTGCATATCCTTCACAATTTCTTCCATCCATGACTCTCTGCATTTGTCAAACTCAATGTTGATGTGGCTGACAGTCGTTTTGTTTTTAGGTACGTCCATGTTTGCTAATATCAAATACTGTTGTATTGAGCATCAATACAATGATTTTAAAATACTCCTTTTAATTTGAGCTTGCATTCAATGAAATCGCATGTTCACATTTAAGCTTGCATTCAATGAAATTGCAATTTTGTAAGTGATGTACATGTATGGCATTTAAAGGTATAGTCAAGGAAAAGGCTGCACGGGCTTCAACCTTTTCTTTAGCAATTTATCCAATCAGAAAAACAGATGTTTGTTTTGTTCACTTGGTAAGTTTTCACAAATGTTTTAGTTTGGGATCAGGTGCATTGCAGAAAGTTTGGCAGTAGTATTAGCAGATGCAGCAACATATTTGTTATCAAACCCAGCAGTTATGAATTTTCAAGGTTCAAAGAAGTCAAAATTTTTTCTCATTGTGTAATGCTTCTGTATGTTGTCCAATGCAGCTGGTTACTAGTGCCTTGTTTTTATATTCATTCCTCTTCAGTGACAACATCACGTACAACTAACTCCTATCCTATGAAGCATTGTGTATAAGCATATCTGTACCCTTGTGTTCTTATAACTATTATGATATTGATTGTGGTCACTTTTGCACTGATAAACCTGATCGAATGATGAGGTTTTTGGGGCTGCATTAAGACTGAACTTGGGTGCTGCTGATGAAGCTGCAATTGACTTGTTTAAGAATGCTAAACACAATGCTATGTACATCAGCTGGGATGCACGAAACAAGATGTTCAACTTGTTTACCAAGTATGCAAGTAACTAGTCTCCATAAAGGTAGCAGGTTTGAACTAATCAAGCATATTTTCAAAAAATAAGAAATCGAATTCACATAACACTATGCATCATCACTCTTAATCATATTCCAATCGAACTATATATGTTTTGATTGATTGAAACTTGTCACCTTTGTGGAGACTAGTTACTTGTATGTGCAAGTTTGAATCATTGTACAGTGAAGAAAGCAGAGGTCAGCCGGCTGATTACTTAAAAGCTTGCAGCAAACCTAGAGCTTTTAATTGTTTAGCAAGTAAATTCAAAACCAAATTGGAAAAGATGTGTCAACCATGAAGTGCTATTCTTTATTAGGCAATGAGACATGTGACAATGGGATCATTCTGTGTCAACTGATCCAAAATATTTGCCAAACCTAGCAAGATTAAAGAGCTTTCTATCCTGATCATAGAAAACTAAATATTATTTAAAATGACCAACCATAAGCAGAGTTAGGCAGTTTCAAAATTGCTCACTTTTTGTGATCAGTCAAGTGGAAAATTTTTAATTTTGTTCCATGTTTTACATAAAATACAACTTTTCTTTTATGCACGTTTATGCTGCCAACTTTGGAAGTAGTGCAGTTTGTGACATGCTTAGTTAATTCTCAGAAGACCAACCTCATTGAACCTCAATTTTGACCTTGAACCTTAGGTTGAATGTCAATACCCTTTGTGTTCACTCATGTGTAACAACATTTTTGCTCGTAAATAGCATTTACTTGACACCACCTATCATCACAAGTGATACATCATGTGAAAGTTGTTGATGCAGAGTACGACGACAATTTCAAAGGCTAGTTGTTGTGCTTCTATGAGAATTTTTTTTGTAAAAATGCAGCTTCGGTGGAAATGAACCCACATTACTTTGACATTGAAGTAGGCCCAAACCTTATTTAACCCCATCATAACCTAGTAGGTGTAAATAGAAAAAATTTGGGTCTGAAATGCAAAACCCAATGATCGCGATTTGAGACAATGTTCTCACGCCATAAAGAGAAATGTCTCAAAACAGCTCTGCATGTGTCTGGCAGTGTACGATCTTCTTACATCTTTGCTTGCATCTGGCACTGGCAGAGCAACATAGTCCAAAACACGTGTATTCGATGCAATATCAATTTTGGTTGGTCAAAAACATAGATTGTTTTATGTCAGGCGTAGACAATTCATTTGGCTTGGGGGGCATTTTGAGATGGCCATGTTTGGCAGAGGGCCACTAAAATTTGTTGTGATAAGTGCGAGGAAATTTGAGGTATGAAGATACTTTCTGAATGCTTCTGCAGGCCACTTGAAACGCTGTGGCATGGGTCACTATTTTCCCACCCTTGTTTTATGTCATTTTGCAAGTGCTTCTTCGTCAAGGCAGCAACGTTGTTGTTTCATAATAATACCATGCAACTTTAGATGGGAAATGCTGTTGCCTATTCCAAACCATCCACATTAGAGACCTGCAGTGGCAGTGTTCGATGTTTGATGAACAAAAATGCAAAGTGCCTGCAGCACAAGGGGGCTTGTTATGACAGCCAAAAAGGCGCCCTGGATGCACCCCTGCTCCCTGTACATGTTTTGTTGAAAATTTCTTGGTTAACTATCTTGTGACTTATGCTAAACTAGAGTATGTTATATATACACACAAAGGCTGTTTTTCAACATTCATAATTGTATGGAATATCTTTGGTGAAAAATATTTTTGTGAACACTTATGATATGACCACTGAAGATATTGTAATTTATTGCATATTTTTCAATCCATGTTTCGCAGTTGCATTGCCATAATCACCCATCTGAAACAGCACTTAATTTGGTCATTAACCAGTAGAACCATATGATGAACCTGTGGTATTTAGTTACACGCTAGCATGAAAACAAAGGAAAGGTTGTGGAATAAAAAACTGGTGTAATATAAAAAAACAAACTCATTTTTATAAAAATAAATAGTGCAATCAATGAATGAATTATGGAGTCACAAAGTGATGGCTTGTAAGTGGCTCACAGGGTCTTAAAAGTAAAAACAGCCTGGAGCATGGAGCTGAATGTGTTAAGGAGCTTTAAGTGTCACCATTGAAATCTGAAAGAAGGTATGATAAATAACTCTGAAGCTCTTCTAACTGACACAATTAAATTTTTGAGAAACATGTGACAAAAGGTTAAACTATTCTAAAAATGTTTACAAAAATATTCGTGAAAACTGAACTGGAAATATATTTTGAAATCAAAGTTAATGCTCTAACCTGGTAGTAGATCTCTTTTGTGCAGATGAATCTGGATCAAGGCGTTGTGTTCAAAAAGGTTTTATTAGAGGGTATGGCACTGGCACATAAAATGTACCTTTTTGCATCAGTTCAAAGTTCTTTACTGACATTATGCTTGAGGCATCAATCATATGTATGATACCCATTTGTTGAATTATATGAATGTGCACTGTATGACACGGTTGATCACGTCTTCTTCTGGCAGAGGCAATAATTGAGCAAACCTTGTTAGAACCAAATGCATGAAGCACTGGTTGATATGTTCGACATGCATTCATTTCATTCAAATAATTGGTTTTGTGTTTTTGATTCTAATGTGTCTTAAGATTGTTAAAATTTACTCTTTACCTTGAAATATGTGTATAGGAAAAAATGGATGCAGTGCTGGTGTTTTTGTTTGTACAGGCATTGCAAACATGTCTTATTTTAACTGTGTTATTATGTTTTTGCAGGCATGATGGTTGGTGGTTACATGTGGGGGGCACTGGCTGATTCTTGGGGTCGTCGGCAAATTGTTATGTTTTCTTTAGCTGTCAATGGCATTTTTGGTTGTATATCTGCATTTGCCACAGCCTACTGGTTGCTTCTTGTACTCAGGTTTTTCAGTGGTATTGGGTGAGTTGCTGTGTTAACGGAATGTAGAAAAAAATATCTAATCTGGTTCATTGTTCTGCAACAGGGGTCACAAACACGCGGGCTGCATGTGGCCCGCGACAGCCTTTTGTGCGGTCCGTGATGCTTTTTGGAAATTTTCAATTAGTTTAACATTTACGTTGCCAAGTGCCTTGAAAAAGATGCCGCAAAATAATTGAACCAATGTTGAATGTGTGGTTTTCGTCCCAGCCGTAGCACTACAGACCAAATTTCACTCTCCAGCAAATTTTTGAGAAATGTTGGAAGTATGCCAAAGAGGTCCACATGCTTTGTCAACCTCGAGAAAGCATACGACCGGGTTCCTCGTGAAAAGCTTTTGGGAGTGTTGCGGGAGTCAGAGTTGGCGGCCGCCTGTCACTGGCTGTCAAGCCATTGTATTCCTGCTCAGAAGTTTGTCTGTGTCGGGAAAGTTAACTCACGACCGTTCACCGTTGGTGTTGGACTCCGACAACGGTGTGTGTTGTCACCGCTCCTTTTCATAATCTCCACGACATGAATTGGATAGACAGTTACAGCTGAGTTGGCGAGGCTGTCACAGTTGGGAGCTGCAGGATCAACCGTTTACTTTTTGCAGGCGATTTGGTACTACTAGCATCTTCTCAACAGTGTATTCAGTATGCACTCGATCGGTTTTCTGCTGCGTGCGACCAAGCCAAAATGAAAATAAACACTAAAAAGACTGAGGTATTATGTCTCCCTACAAACCCAATGCAACGTATGCCGCAAGTTAGCGACAATATACTGCAGCAGTTGGAGAAGTCCAACTACCTAGGGGTGGTAGCCTATTTACCGGTGACTGAAGGTGGAGCGAGGAGATTGATACACGGATTGGTAAAGCTAACGCAGTTCTGCGTGAACTTGATCGCTCTGTGGTTACAAAATGGGAGCTTTCAAACACCGCAAAGCTGTCAATTTTTAAATCGGTATTTGTTCCAATTCTCACCTATGGTCATGAGTATTGGGTAATTACCGAAAGAATATTAACTCAGGTGCAAGCGTCAGAGATGGGATTTTTGCGAAGACTTCGCGGTGTGACACAGGGGCGTACCGAGATCAGATGGCGCCCGGGGAAAGAAAAAAGTTTGGCGCCCCCATGTTCGAACCTAAGGTCTTTTGGGAGTAAATGTACCATATTGAAGAAAAAACTTCGACATTTTTGGAACTTTTCGGCGCCCCCTAGTGAATCGGCGCCCGGGGTATTGTGCCCCCCTTGCCCTCCTCGTTACACCCCTGGTGTGACACTTCGTGACAAAGTGCGCAGCTGTGAAATTTGCAGAGCCCTGAATGTCGAGCCACTTGTCCGAATTGAGATATCACAGCTACGTTAGTTTGGCCATGCATACAGAATGCTACACGAAAGACTAGCGAGACAAGTCCTGCTGGCTAAACCCACGGCAAAGCGACCCAGAGTCGTCCAAGGCCTAGGTGGAGTGACTGCATCTCCGACATTGCTTGGTCCCACCTTGGTGTGGAGCCAGTAGAACTATCTGAAATTGCTGTTTACCGTGATATTTTCCAAGTCCTCCTAGGGTTGTTGCCCCCGCGACCTTCCCTCGAGGAAAAGCGGGCTTGAAAATGAAAAAAATGCATAACATTTGCGTTACTTAAATTTATTCACCTGTGTTTAAAAGTGCTCAGCTAGCGAATAAACAAGTTCTTTGTGCGGTTAGAACTGATTAAAAATACGCACGTAGAGACGGCTAGAAATGATTTGCCTATAATTCATGATACCTTCCGCAGGAAACAAGATGTAACAGCTGTTTTTAGTAACTTCAGGTACCGCTATTGTTTCGTCAGCGTCATAATGCGGCCCGCGGGTTACCTTACAAGTCCTCATTTGGCCCACGGAGCAATTTGAGTTTGAGACCCCTGTTCTACAACATACAATGACTTTAATGAAACACCAGATGAAAATTAAATATAAACAATAAAAATGAACTATGTACCTTCTGTATGAATAATGCTAAATGCTTGATAAAGTAAAATGCAATTGAAAGTGTAATGGTGTCAGTCACAATGCTAATTTAGTGCCGTTCAGTGTACTAATTAGTTGGTCTCACACCATCACACCAAAATATGCCTTTATTAATGAAAGCAATTGCTTTTTTCAGTAATTTGGGCAAAATATTTTTTCAAGTTTGTGCAAAATTTTTTTCGTTTATGCAATACAGTTTTGGGGGACATTTTTCAATTTTTGTGCAAATTCTTTTCTTCATAGTTTTCATGTTTTCTTTTATTTATGAAATGTTTTTTTCATACATTGGCAGTTTATGCAACCACCTCGAGACGTCGCAAATTGTCTTTGTCATGACATCCCAGGGCAGGTTCGGTTTTGGTGTCAGCTAATACGATTAAACATTTCTTTGTCCTATTAATTCGCGCTAACTCTGTGCTCTTGATTTTGTACCACCACCTTTGTCTGGGCGTTGGAAACCAAGCACGTCGGTAAACTTGAACGCGACACAACGGCGGCGGTCCATGGTGTTGCAGCGATTGTTGACAAAGCGGAATGTGACGTCGCTGGTCTGTTAAGCATTCTGTCGAAAATAGGAAACGTTACGATCAGGAATTTCGCATCGCTGCTGTCCAGACTTAATATACTGTCTGAACGTTTAGCAGTCATTACTTTTGCATCACTTAGTCTTCCCACACGCGCTTTTCGTCTTATTCTGTTTTCAATTCTTGTTTCAAGGTGCGACAGCATTTAAAACGATAAGCATTGAAAGCAGAATAAAGAATAAAAGCGCGTGTGTGAAGACAAAGTGATGCAAAAGTAATTCATTACTCATTACTTTTGCATCTCTTAGTCTTCCCACACGCGCTTTTCGTCTTCATTTTGCTTTCAATTCTTGTTTCAAGGTCCGACAGCATTTAAAACGATAAGCATTGAAAGCAGAATAAAGAATAAAAGCGCGTGTGTGAAGACAAAGTGATGCAAAAGTAATGACAGCGAAACGTTTACACTGTTTATTTTTTGTTTTGTAAACAAGAGTTATATGAAGTCCGGACAGTGGTAATGAATGTAACGTTTCCTGTGTTCGAAAAAACGCTGAACATACCAGCAACGTCACATTCCGTTACGTCGATATGGCGTGTTAGCGTTCACAGACGTGCTGCTACGTAGTGCTACGAAGGCAGGTCGAATTAATTGGATAAACAAATGTTTAATAGGATTAGTTGATGTGGAAGCCCAACCTGCCCTGAGATGTCTTGACAAAGGCAATTTGCTACGTCTGGAGGTGGTTGCATAAACAGCAAATGTATGGAAAAACATCACATAATTCAAAGAAAACAAGAAAGCTGAAAAAAGGTGGAAAAAACATATGAACAAATTTTTTGTGAGATTAAAAAAATGTCCCCAAAACACGCATGTTTTTGGTGAAATGCGGTGTATGTTGAATTGATGTGGTTGCAGAAACAATGTGGCAACTACATAAACGAAGAAATATTACGAAAATTTGAAAAAATATTTTCCCCAAAAAACCTGAAAAACTTTTTAAATAAAAAATATTTCGACAAAACATATTGGGCTGTGAAGGGGTAAATTCTACCTGATCTTCCTGCTCATCACAATTTTCTCACAGAAATATATGGAGAAAACACCTTCCTTTTACTGCTGTGGCGAACAAATTCTCTTTCCCAGCTTCTTTCTTGCTTTGGTCTTGAGGTTGCATTGCTCATCAGTGATGCAGCCGCAATTTCTTTTTCTCCTTTGTCAGTAAAGTTGTTACTATCTTCTGGGCGCATGTTTTCAGAAGTGTTAATAGTGAAATCGCATCTGTTGGAAAACTACCAGTAGTAAGCATTCTGGCAAAAAACATACGTGCAGCTGGAAATAGCATTGCTTCGTTATTCACATGATTTCTGATTAGACGCGTTATTACCTTTAAAACCCATGCAGCCAGCTACAGCGCAGATCCAATTGGCCGTAAGTAATGGCAAGCGCTCGCTTTTACTTTAGACATCGCGACAAACCATGGTTCAGCATAATAAGCGTTGGGTCATATCGAAATGCATCAGGTTTATCACATTTCGAAATAAAACCTGATCGGCATCATCAATTCCACGGGCAGTGAGAAGAAATGACCGCTCGCCTTCATCGTTTCCTTGCCACACCACTCAGCAGCTATAAGGGTGTGAAAGTATGCTGCCTGAATTGCGTTCAGAATTGCCGCCAGAATTGCGTATTTCCGACCATACTTCGTTTGCTATTGCGCGCGAACGTAACTGAGGTTGCTCTTCACCTTGGAAAATGCTAACGATTGTGGCGAATCGGACGGGTGCTTCATCTTGTCTTTAGCGTAGGAAGATTTTTCCGCCCATTTACGATCAGTACCAAGTCCTTTCAAATACCAAGTACGAAATCTCAGCAGGGCCAAATCATTTCAAAACAAATAGTGTTTAGCGTGTCAGTTACGAATGATGGGCTGCAAATATGAAATCTGGCGTGAGATTTTTTAAATCATGTGCAGCATCATTTTAAGTTCTCAAAAGTTATCCTCAAACTTGTTTCAGAGCTGGTGGAAGCCTTCCTGTTTGCTTCTCATATTTCAGTGAGTTCCAGCCGAAGGAAAAACGCGGAGCCATGATCAGCGCGTTGGCCACATTTTGGATGGCTGGCAACATGTTAACTGCCGGTCAGTAACGCACTGAAAGCTAAACCTTCTTTAAAATAGCGTTCGTTATGAATGAACTTAATTTGCTCGTGGAAACGGATAAGTAACACGTAGAATGCAATGTTGAACGTTGTTCATTTCTTCTCGTGTTTTGTTAACAGTGTTACAGTGCTAGACTCTAAGTCACAATAGTGGACATGCACCTCGCATGTATGTGGAAGAGACACACAGTTTTTGTACGTTTGCTAACGGTCCATGAGTCAAAGTGTCGATTGTTTAATGTCTTCACATCCGTTTACAACGAAGCACAATTTGCACACACATGGCGATTACAAGGGACATGTAGATAGATGAAAAGAACACAAGCATTATTAATATGTGGTGCTAGCAAAGAGCACACGAATAGATTGCACTAACACAATTACAGTGATGTTTAGCAGCTGCATATAGTGCTGTGATAAGTTCCAAGTAGACCAATTCATAACATGTACGGGGGTATGGGAGGCTGAAAGGCCAGAGTCACTTCAGTCCACCCGAAGACGAAGCTGCTTATTAGACTAAAGGAAACAGTTAGTTAATAAAAGTAAGTAAAAGCATGTTCTAAGGGCTGTATAAGGTTTCTTATGTTCAATGCGTCAGCAAGATAAGTAAATGCAAAATGCGATGCAGGCAAATTAAAGCCACCAGAAGAAATTGGCATGACTTTGCCCAATACATTGCTTACAGTTTTCGAGTATAGTAAAAACATTGCGTAGTTGCTGGAGAGGGAAATGCGTCACGACAGCTGTGGACTTGTGCAATGTGCAGTACTGCAAAGTGTGTCACGAAAGCAAACAGGCTGAGAATGAGGCGTAAAAATCGCTCGAAATTCGTTTGTTGCTCAACAGATATATGATTTGCAATGTTCGCAGTGCGATTGGAAATTGAGAAACCGTTGCTTTACCTAGATTGAGTTCTAGCAATGCGCAGATAAATGGTTTGATGTTAATTTTTTGGTCCAAATGAAACGTACTGTACGGATGGTAATGACATGTTTACGACATGTAAAAAGATTAAAATTACAAGTCGCAACTTGTAGGTTTTCACACCGCTCTACGATATGTAGCTGTTTTGACAACTTACTTTTCACCATTGAAGAACTGAACGAGCAACAAAATTTCTTTGAGTTTCATCGTTGAATTTCAGAAATTGGGCCGAATGTGTTTCAGTGTTTCAAGCATAATTTGGCGAGAAGTCTTATTGCCGTTTTGGACGAAACACTGTCTGTACCGCTTGTTACTGTCTTTGTAGAAACTGGTATGGGGCGCCATTCGCAAAACAATTATATCGGACACATTTAACACAAAAATCTGCTAAATCAGACGGATTTAGCGTAATCGGAGCAGATTTGGTCACTTAAGTCTTAAACGACCAGTTGTTTACTGTGCCAGCAATTCGTTGGTAAAAGCATGGTGACAACAACTAGGCTCGTCGGTGAAACCATGGTGGTGTTTGTTCTGATTTAGCTAAATCTGTTCCGATTTAGCTGCAGTGTTTTGCGCTAATGTGTCCGATATAATTTTTTCGAACGGTGTTCCATGTACTGGAACTTGGGGATACTTCTATCTGTGCCACATTCGTTAGGTCGTTGAACTGCATTATGACGACCGCTTCTGTTAACAGGTTTGGCATGGGCCATCCTACCCGCAGAGCGAAATCTCGGATCGCTTTCGCCATTCGGCGAGTCTTGGCGCTTTTTCATTATAATTTGTGCAGTTCCCAGCATCTCTTCTGTTATATTTTTCTGGTTTATGCCCGAAAGCCCGAAGTTTCTAATGAGGAAAGGAAAATCGGTTGAGGCTTATAACGTGTTGAAGAGAATTTACAGGGTTAACAACCCACGGCAAGATTACCCAGTAAGTTGAAGTTATCACGCCGCTGACTTGTCTTGTCCGTATGAACATAACAGTATTTTTCTTCGTTGCTTTGTTGATGCTGCTTCCAGCTGTATTGCATGCAATCTAAAATTGAATTTTCGTCTGTCTAACGTTAGCACTTGCTTTAAAAAGTTATACCGGACCGATCACAAGTCGCACTTCTATCAAGAAAGAACAGCGATTTTTCCCATGGTGCTATTACTTGTACAGCGCTTGAGTATATCATTTCGATAACTTGGTTGTCATTAAACCACGGTACCTGTTTCAATAGCGGAAAATTGCTTTGTTGTTGATTTTGACAGAAAAATGTGCTGAATTTGTTGCTGTTTGTCAAAATAAAGAACTTTATAGCAAATGTTTAACCGTAAAAGGCCACAAAATCAGCAAAACAATTTTATGATTTATCGCCTAAGATCGCCTTTTACAGGTGTAGGGCATATTTTCTCAAATGACAATAACTGGTAGAGAAAACAATGTTTTTTGATCCGCTTTGTTCCGACAGTGATAAATACATATGGAACATATGGAAACAGCAAAATGCTTAATGATGGATAATGATAACAAAGAAAAGATCATATTGCGCAATGTAATATAATTCAAAACCTTCAAGTTTGTGGCTAATCTATTTCCTGAAAGTCGTAGTTCGTAACGTTTCGCTCAAAGGCATGACTTCATTTTCAATTCTGCTTTCCACCTTCAAGTAATTGGTCCCCGCAAATGTGACGCAGTCGAATCATTCAACAAATAAAAAAAATTGGGAACGATTTCAAGTAAACGTACGCATCCTCAATCCTAAAATCTTGAAATGGAGTGCGACACCGTGCTTTAATCAGCGTCCGCGCGTGAAACACCACGTTTGCTCCGAACGCATGTCAAACGCAGCTCGATTTTTGCGGACACGACGCGGGTTTAATCTGTCTTTGTACTGCCTGCGTTACCGTGTTTTCGGAATGCTGAAAGTGACTTGCAGCTCTTGCGCAACGCTATGTTCGCATGCGTTGCATCTGCTGAAAACAGTGTTTCGCGTTTTTTCCGGAGCGACTGTGTTTGTTGTGTGTGTGCTGCGGATGTTGATGTTTCCTGCGCAAGGTTCATGACAAATCGTATTTTTTGTGTTGCGACGGTCAGAGCGATTGCAGGCTACTATCGCCGGAAATACTTCTCATAAATGATAGGGGTCTAGAACAGTGGTTCTTAGCCTGGTTGGGGAACGCCTCCCCAGGGGCCGTCAAGAAATTTCTAGGGGTGATTGAGCTCTCACGAGCTCTACAACATTAGAAGTTTTTGAGCGGGAAAATGTTCCATCCAATTTACTTGTTTAAAGTCAGGGTGGCTGAAACAAAGAACAATTACTTGGAGGAGGCGTGGTAGAGAACTGGTGAAGAACCACTGGTCTGGAAGCATTTTGTGTCAAAGTTAAAATCTTATGCGGTTGTCGAGAGATTGTGCGTGCGCACGCACAAGCCATCACAATTGAAAGATCTTCTTCATTTCAGTTTGCAGGAATATCTGCCGACGATAGCGCTGTTGATCCTCTGCTGAGCTCGTGGACCTCATTGAACCACAATGAGCCGCGCTCCGAAACGTATGTTCGACCTTTAAGACTGACAAGGTGTGCTGTGGGTCTTGCCTCAAGAGTTTGTTTGTTGTCTTGTCCCATTAATTTTTGAGACTTTTTCCCACACATCGTTCCTCACCTAAATGACGACGTTTATCTTCCCGTTATTTACGTTCCAGATTGCTAGCAGTTTGCTAAATATACAATTGTATTTCCAGTCATGCTGATTATTGTCTTAGCAAGTAGAAAAATCGTGCTAGTATCTTGTACTTGGGGTTAGAAAACTGTAATTGACATTGTATGGCGTATAGTTGGTTTAGTTAGCTCAATGATCAAACTTTCGTTATGATGACCCAAACCACCCTTTCAGTCGTAATTGAAGGCTCTTTTTGAAGGCCCAATTTCAAATTTATGCTGAATTCAGTTACCTGTTACATAATTATGGTATCATTATGTCATAAACCGTATGACAAAAACAGTCCTTTGGTTGTTGCATTAGACTATGCTTTCGCCTACGCAATCGGCGCAGGACTGATAACTCTTACATACCACGCGACTCACAACAGGACGTGTTGTGCGGCCCAGTAAAGAATGCTAAATGCCCACAGTTTGCCGACCATTATGTTAGCTACTTTCTGTAAAGTTCAGTCCACTGACTGTAATGCCGAACGTTCCGATGACGAATAAGTTAAAAAGTTACATCGCTGCACAGTGTTTGCTTCTATATAATGTCTTTAACGAATTTGCAAACTCACAGGGTGGCGTCAAAATGTTTCACCGCCGTTCAAGTTGACAATGCGTATATGAGTTGGAATTCTGTTTACAAACACCTTCCAGCAGAGGATGGCAATCTCCTTAACCGTTATTATCACTTCTTTCGAAAATATGTTATTTCTTGTACCTTCTAAAATACATGTGTCTATTTATATCAGTGGTTCTTAACCCTTTCGCTAAAAGGAGCCAAATACAGACCTACGATTTTGTTAGAGAGGCGCACTAAAAAATTTGAACACAAGTCGGTTGACACGTTTCCTTTCATTGCAGAACGAATTCTGTTACACAGACTGTTAGAGGTGTTACTGAAAGAGTGGTGAGAGCCGCACGAAGGGCGCTTGGGAGCCGCATGCGGTTCTCGTAGCCGCGGTTGAGAACCACTGATTTATTAATTGGCTGATGACAATCGGTAACAGACCCAAGCCTGAAATGAATAACGCTCCTGGCCTGAAGCGAGTGACTCAGTGTGACTGTGGATCGATCTGTCAACTCCTTCGCTGAAAAAAGACATGTTGAGTTATGAACCGGTACAATTGAGCTACTTTCTTTAGACGGTGTTTAATTAAGAACCACGCGAACATATTCTTAGCACTAGCAGCAGTAAAGTGCGCATGACAATCTTGCAATTCTTACGTAGTCTCGCATAAATAAAATTGAAGAAGTTGGCGCGATTTGGAGAGACCTGCGCGAAATAAAGGAGTTGCTGTAATAATTTTTTTGCGAAGCGTTTGTAAAGACATTACCGTCAAGTTTTTGCATCATGACGTTTGCAGAAGCAGGCTTCGCGTACCGTGTTCCACGTGCAATCCCGCGAGACTACTCAGAGATCTGTGCAAGTGCTTCGCTTCGATCGGAGTAGATATCAAAAAGCAGTTTCTTGTCATTTGTGACGGCACTGGCAATTCCAGAAAAACTTCGATCGCCTTGATTATAGTTTACTTTTCGATTTCGTTCGGGTGAGAGACGTATTTTTTTATTTTTGTTTACAAACGATAGAAACAACGAAATGTCAACCAAAGTAATCCGCCACAAAGTTTTTGTCGACGGCACAACCCTTGCTTATAGCAAACATTTCTCTAATTTATTCAGTACTTGGATGTGCGTCGTTCCGCATTGGACAGACCATGAATCCAGTATATTGCTTTGTCGCGGCATGTTTTGCTTTACGTCGTCTTAACCCAGTTTTTTTTGTTGGCTGCGTAACGTTTGCGTGTGGGCAGCAAAGGTGGAAAAACTCATTTTTGTGACTCCGCATCCGTTCCACCCAAATCCAGGAATATTTGCCTCCGCCAAATTCGAAAATTTTAAAGTTTATTCCGCAGAATGCTGTGTGCCCTACCTAAGCGTGCAGGCACGCGTATTGAAAACTGATACTCAACTGCGACTAAACCTGCGGTTCTACGCTCCGCACAGCTTGCAACTTCGCATTTTGCCCATCTCTGGTGTGCAGTAGCTTTTTAGCGAGAGTTGGAAGTCAGAGAAGCGGCGAACATATTTCGACGAGAGCAACATCATGTTGACGTTTCGATCTTGCAGCCAGTTCATGGACAAGGTCTTCAAAGCGCGTTTGAAAACGTTTTGGCACACTTTTCTAAATGGGTGCAAGTTTTGAAGTGTGCCATGAATCACGAAAGCGATACACGGGTTGCAAGTCTTTTTTGTGGCAATCGGGCAACGCCTTCTTTTTCATCAAAATGAAAAGTGGACTTTGTCACCTGGAGGTTCCCGGGCGTGCTGGTCAAAACGATTATATCGAGCAACCTTACTTGTGCGTATGCTGCATTGTCGTCTACTCAACCGTAGCATTACGCGTGAAGCCTTCCCTTGCTCCTATCCGTTAACGCCGAGCACGCAGCTGGAAAGTTGTGTTTTTCAAGTCTCCTGTTTGACCCGAACAGGAGTCGAACTCACGCGCATGACCGACCCTCTGTACCACGCAGCCGGCTGTCAAGGTTGTTTATTCGATATACGCGATTTTTCTATCCGCGCAGCGGTTACGGAATGACGATGTGGATGCCGACCCTAATGGAAAGGATGGAGAAATCGTCTGGAACCCCTTGCAGCCCCGCCGACAACCGGCGCGTTCCGTCACTCCAGACAGCGTCTACGCCTCCAAATGGCACAGAAACCTCGGCTTACGTGGACGTACTGATAGGATCTGCCGCCCAACTACCGGCCAACATACTCACCATTCTGATTGTGGATATTGTTGGCGGCAGATGGATCCTAAGTAAGTTGGATGTACCGCCGCAAAGGGGTAACATTAATTTTTATGAAATTTTTGTATCATGTCATGTTGTGTTGTGAGCGTGATATATAATAGGCGTTGAATTTGTCAAACGCCTCAATTTTCGTTATGTTAAGGATCATGACAGAAACAGTTTTTAGACTGAAAGTGCAAAATTTAAAGTCGAAATGCTGGAACGCATCGGTAACCACACCATACATTGGAAAAGTCGCGTTTCTTGACATTTTTAAAAGCGCTCGCTGATGGTTGCTGACCTGCCACCATTCTATTGTTTTTCAGTTGTCAACTTTGTTTTGTCTGGCATATCTGTTCTTTTCTTCTGGGTCGTCAAGAACAAAGTGCAGGCAAGCGGCTTCAACTTTTGCGCGATGCATGTTATCGGTTGATATTGATATAACTAGATCGGGGCACGAACATGTTTGACGACCGCAAATAAAACCGTGTTTACCGATGTTCATTGGACATGCAGTGTCCTGGCACATGGTCCCGTCCTGACCTGACTGAAACACTGCGGAAGATTTTCGTTCATACTCGTGCTGGCAATTGTGGTGCTGAAACTTGCTTTTGACCAGCCTGTCTGGCTGGGAAGTTGACAGTCCAAATTAATGTTTCGCGTTACAGGCGACACTGTCGGTTTGCTAAGAACAGATGAGTATTTGTGATTGCGAGTAGTCATGACTTCGTTTGCTCGCGGCGAACGAACCCAAAAAGCTTTTATGTTACAATCAAGCAGCGCTACAAAGCGTTGAGGTACAGTTGAACGTAAGTTCCGGCATGTGAAGCGGGAAAGCGGGAACAAAAAGTTGTAATTATCGATCGGTTTGCTGTGGTTCACTGCTTTATAGTACTTAATTAAGTAATCTCGTCTGTAAGGTAGTGGCTAAGACTGTCAATTGCAGCTGTGTATTGAATGCGTCGTCTGCGCCAGGGTTGCGGAGTCTGGTGTTTTTGGGTGGAGTCGGATTCCTAACAACACCAGGAGTCCAATTGTATCATTTTTACATCACATTCCTAAGCTGCGACTTCCTGTTGGAATGGTACAAATTCTTTTTTAAACTTGTGTTGCAACAGAGAATTCTTGCTGTGCATCACGATTTCCATTGCTTGCTAGTTGCTACAAAATTGTTTGACAGCCAAACTTCATTCACGTTATGTTAAAGAGTCAGACAATTTTACCTTCTACTCCACAACCTTGGTCTGCGCTGGTAAAGGTTTGTCTCATCGCCCGCCTCTTAAATTGGGCTGTTGAGTGTAACGCAATTTGTTTTTTTTTCAGGTCTTGGTTATGTCCGCAGTGTTCAACGCCGTTTCGACCATGGTTTGGAACGGAGCGGATGTCGTAACTCCGGAAATGTACGACACGTCCGTACGCGCGTCGGCGTCTGGTTTTCTGACAGGTGAGGTGCGAGAAAAGGCTCCAGAATCGCTTGCTATTCGAAATATGAGCTGGCTTGTTCCCGTGTTGATCAGGGAGCTGCGCTGTCGTTGTGCATAAGGTTAACGTGCAAGCTAATCGATTGACCATTCAATCCTCACAGAAAAGGTAGCCTGTTGCGTCATGTGTTGATTTGAAATTTTTAGAATTTCATTTCACGAATTCTTTAATAATCAGGGGTTCCCAACCTTTCTGTGACCATGAGCCCCTTCAGCATTGCGACAGACTAGCATGTACCTCTAAAATTTCGTATGACAAGAAGGTTGAGTAAAATAACAAAAGCCCACTGAATTTTTAATGGAACTTTTAGATTTTTAAAAGTATAAAGCTAGACTCCGTTTTTATGTCTCAACGTTAATTTGTTGGCTGATATATGTGTAAATATTTGGAAGTAAATAACATAAATATAATTTCTCCTATTGCTAACCCGAACGTACCTCTTCAAATAGGCAAATGTACCCCTAGGGGTACATTGTCCCAGGTTGGGAACCCCTGCTTCAGATGACGCCTCCGCATTCCCTGCCGCGTTGTTTCGGATTTCGCTTCTTTTCAACTGTTTTCAATTGAACTTCACCACCGCGCGCGCTTCTAACAAACAAACAAACAAACGAACGCTCGCGCTCGTCAGGAAGCGACGTTTCGATTCATCGCTGCGGCGCCGTTTGTTTCAGCGATCTCGAGGGTGGCATCGATCATGGGCAACCTCATCTTCGGCATATTCATCGACGCGGACTGCACCGTGCCGATCATGACTGTTTGCGCCGTTCTGTTATGCGGTTCCGTCGCCTCCTACTTTCTGCCCAATACGAAACGCATCGGACTGAGATGATCGTCGCTTCGCGTGCAGATCCGTCGGCGCCCGCTTCCGGTACATTTTGATACGAATCTACCTTTTACTCTCGATTTCTGTTTCCATCGCCAGCTACTGCTGCTCGACGTATGATGCGGTCTTGGTCTTCCAGTACATTTGCGACTTTAAGCCTGCAATGTGCTGTCTCAGTATTGCTCGTTCTTTTAATGTAAAGTACCTTTCTACCGATGCACGATGTTGGCGACGGCGACCAGAAACTGGCGTCATACCTTTTGTGAAAAAGGTTGCAACTCAGGTGCACATGGTTATCTGTTCGTACCTTGGTGGACTTCAAACAATCACACATTGGTGGAAAGGGGGGTCCGTAGGCTGAGTTCGCTTTCCCAATCGGACCTGTAGTGACCCGAAAAATTTCCGTCTAAATTTCATACAATTAGAGGTGTTTTGAGCGCCATCGTTAGGCCATGAATTTTCCTTGGCCGAATCGGGTCCCTAAAACATCTTAAAAGAACCCTGGGTATACATTGATCTTCGACCTAAGAATCGATTGGTTTCTTTTTTTTTTATTTTTTTGTTGGCTGAAGTTGTTTTGTCGAATGATCAGGTCTCTAAATATCTGCGAGTTTATCGGTGTGGCTATGTGGTTACGATGACTGTAGCGCACTTTTAAAATCAAAACTACCATCGTAAATTATGTAAAACTTGTAAAAAGCAGCATTGTAAACTTCTTATTACCAATGTGATGCAAGTGCAAAAAGTGTCTCTGATGTGTTTAGCTATACGACTATTTCACCCACCTTTACTGTTAGGGTGGCGGTATTTGATATCAACGTCGTACGATTAGCTTTTTCCGTTGTAGTACAGCAAAAGATGTACAGTTGGCTGTGTTGTAGCAGCTTAATCTTTGTCTGGGCCGTTATTTTGCTTGTTCTGAATTTAGAATTAGATTTTAGCAGAAGTCCAGCTTATGATGATGGCAGTGGACCACTGCCATCGAAAACCCAACAGCTTTGCGCTCCATAAAACGCGAATTTGCAAACGACATATTGGTCATGTTTTACATACTCTGCACCTTTGCCGTTACCAAGTGTGTGTGCTTAATTGCCTAGACATCCGGCCAACTTTTTTTGTGCAATGGTGTCAGACCTCGTTCTTGTGTAGCACTTCGTCCTGTATTCAGTTCCGTTTGTACTACATAAACAGTTTCTCGTGTTACGGTCTTAATGTTTGCTTCGTTGCGTTGGATTTGAACCTATAATTGACCTTTATTTTCCATTCTATGGTATTTCATAGTTTCGCCAGCTTTCGCGGTAGCTTCACCGTGATGTGAACATCCCACCAATTTTTCAATTTTGAGGCGTGCACATTTTCGAAAGTATTGCGTCCGATACCGCGTGCTGTGGTCTCGCCGCGCGTTTGAAAAGCCTTGATAAAGCTAGAACCCAAAAATTTGAGCATTTTTGTCCTTCCATTGCAAGCGTTCATTAAGCACAGGCATTAAAATGGAGCAGTGGTTTTCAGCCGAGGGATCGCGACCCCAGAGGGATCGTGAAAAATTTTGAAGAATGGTCGCGAGTAGATATTTTATCTACTCAGCTGTGTTAACGTTTGCTTTATTAGAATTTTAGATGGGGTCGTTAGGTTATAATAATGGTTCGCCGTACAAAAAAAGGTCGACAAACCACTGGAATAGAGTAAGGACCGCACCAAGGGTTGGATAAACGAGCTGTCCCCGTGATAAACTTCGCAAAAAGCTCGAAACTTCAGCCCAAAGTTGGCTTGTGAAAGTTTATGGTAGACTTGGCAATATTTAAAGTTTCGAGTTGGTTTCCGTCGTGGACAACATTTTGCATTTTGCTCGTGGTATCTGCGTGCTGCACTACAATAATAATTTAATGGAGCACTTGTTTGCTGTTGACTCAAAGCGCTTGGCTTATTGCAAGATTTAGCTTCAAGTAAACACAACATTTAAGAGCAGTTTTCATTCCGCCATTCGTTGCCAAACCTGTGATGCTTATCACGTGAAAATGGATGTTTTTGATTGTCTTGGCTTGGCTCGTACAGTAATACGCCATGAAACAAACATGCATTTATCTGTAACTCGACAAAGAAAGCGATGAGATAATTGACTGAATTTTCGGCATTGGCCACTGAGATTTGCGCTGTTACAGTATATGCTCGATCGTTAGCCGCACGAAATGGTGTTAAAAATTAATGTAAGCCGCTTCTGAATATAGTTTACCTAAGGCTCTGACCAGTAGCGGACACAGGTTAATTTGGTGGGGGGATGCGATATCGACATATCGATATGCAATTAACCCAATGCTTCACAGGACCATATTGCGTAAATCAATCACTTTCGCATACGTACATTTAGGAGGAAACAAGTCTAAGCTTGGTTAGAAGCTTAAGTGATAAAACTGGTCAAACTTTTACACTGCACCGCTACGGAACCAACAAGCAATATGGCACATAACGATCTTACATAGTCACTGGCGTCGGCGCAGGTACATGGAGGACTCGAGATAAACAGTTCATGTGACGACATAATACGTATTCTCATTGTAGGTTACGTTTGTTACGTCACAATTACCGGTGGCAGTAGCCAGAATAGTGTAATGGTGTTTGACTTGTATGTTGCAGCAAGTGAGCGTAGTCACTTGGATGCGGTTTATGTCAGTGCTGTTCAAATGGGGAACCTTGCAGTTTTTAATTGTCGTTTGGAATAGTCTGCAACACCCATAGTAATTTGTGTATAACATTTGTTATTGCAGGTAATTTTGATGAAATGTTAACAAGAAGCGGCTTGATTTTGAAACCGAAATTAAGAGAACGGAAAGAAACAAACAATTCGTAATGCGTGAAAGCACAAAAGTAACGAAAAAACGAAAGCTAGAAAGCCCGATCATTCATGGGCGTCCGCAGAAATTTTTCCAGGGGTGCAAGGTCGACATTTTGTTTATCATTTTCAAATTGCTGACGATCAGTGTTCCCTCTAAGATAATTTTACACTGAGCAAATATTTGTTTTAGTAAGCATGATTATTTTAGGACTGAGTAAGTGGAGTTTTCAATGAATTACAAACTTTGTGAATTATATGATAAATATACATGATCTTTAAAGAAAAAAGCATTGCATTGCCATGGTTTTCAACTAAACAAAAATTATTACTCATCACTTAGCAAGCAAGGCCGCACCCAGCTCAAATATTCAACTGAACATGTTTTTGAAAATTTCTGGAGGAATTGCCCGATTGCTCCCCCTTAATTGCGGGATCAGCTAACAGGATTAGTCAGCATCATTTAGAAACAAGAGCTGCAAACGCCTGGGATCTCGTCCAAAGCGATCAATGAAACCTTGCTACACAAACCGGATAATTAAGTAGACCAGTATGTTGAAACGACTAAGGACAAACTTACTAGACTTAAAACACCACCGCAGGTTTTGTCAAATTGACCAGATGAATTATGAAAACTTGCCGCAGCCAATATGGCTTTGTACTCAGTATTCACTCAGATGTCAGAACCAATCGTTAACGATTAAGACGTATTCCCACAAGCCTGCGTGGACGTATTCTAACAAGCCACGTAATTTTATACTGCATGTAAAGAAGCCTGCATAAGTGTAATTTGACACAGGCACATTGGTCACACCCGCACTAATAATGGATTTTTCAAACTTCGGAAGCATTGCTATAGACTCACTAATGCTTCTTTTCACAAAGTATAAATGTGCTTGGCTTACCATTATCAGCGTGTCACTGTCTCGCTTCACTACCTGCCAAGATGTGTACGTTCAACAGTCTCATGGAACAAAACGCCTGCTACCGCAATATAAAGTGAAATTTTGAAGATTTATTGCCATGTTATTGTTACGCAATAAAGACCAAAAGTAGAACAATCCGCTCGCAACCCACCTCTGCAGACAAAGGAGGGGACATGAGTGAACTGCAAGCTCATCACTGCATGAGACTATAACTGTGAACCTGCCTCTTGTGCAGTGTGAGTTTCATACCGGCAAAAAACTGTCGTTGTAAGAATCAAATCAATTAATCGGAATTAAGATGCCGACTTCAGTTTTTTTCCAGAAATATTTGGTTCTAAATCCCAATTTCCAGGCGTGGCAAGAGAGGGCGACCCGCCCCCTGGCAAACTAAATGTAAAAACTGGGCCCCCTTCAGCTGATATTATGATATTCACTGTTTTGGTTTCGGTAGGTTGACATTTCTTGCGTTTTTAGGGCTGGTTGCGTTTTTTAAGCCAGAAAAAAACATCTACGACATCCAGGTTCACTTATTTCTTAGCCTTTTTTCTGAGTGTTGGCTAGTGGCCCTCTACTGTGGCCAATGTGCCCCCTTCAGTTAAGTTTTATCCCGCCAGACCCAAACCTCTAGCTATGCCTCTGGGTGGCAAATGCCCGTTTTGCCCCCCCCCCCCC
>Ga0210059_1002270_pt1 | contig 29941 bp, 18 predicted proteins | sample Ectturendosymbi2_FD_188042 | JGI IMG/M metagenome (GOLD analysis project Ga0210059, IMG submission 188042) | Ecteinascidia turbinata endosymbiont from Florida, USA - Sample 2 (SPAdes) (version 2) | ecosystem: Host-associated > Tunicates > Ascidians > Unclassified | place: Key West, Florida...
ACATTCGTTAAAAAATGGGTTTTTTATCGAACAAAATATGGGTACGCATCTTTTTGGGTCACCCTGTACATTCTTTATAGCATCTGTATCTACACATCTTTGGGGGTTTCTGGTAATCCACATAAGGACAAAAACCTCAAAGGTTGTCTCGTTCCTGAACATCCATCAGATGACCAAAAGTGTGCTTGAGCTGATATCACTGAGGCTGTATTCTAAGCAGGCCCGTAACTAGCTTGGGACACCAGGAGGGAAGAGTTTTCTGAAGGCCCAACACATTTTCCTAGGGGGCCTTCCCTGCGCTCCCCCTTTTTACGAGCCTGATTCCAAAGATATCAACAGTTCCAGAGTGCTCTTGAGGAAATTCAGCTGATGACAATATGTTTACTCGAAATGAGGCGAACGCTTTGGCAGAACATATGGACAACATAGAAGTATCCCTCATGTGTGAACTGTGAAATCACATTTTGCAGCGTTTCAGCCAATGCAGCAAGTTGCTGCAAAGTGCTACGATTGAACTAACAACTGCTATTGGTCCTTTAGGGAGTGGCTCAATTCTTAAGTTATTGCGGAGAAAAATTTGCGTCTTATGAGCAGAAAGGTTCTGGCCGTTGTGGAAACAGCTCTTATACCGTAAGTCTGCAAGTGAAACACGTCGTGTACCTAAACCCAAAAAGCAATTTAGTGAAGGAACTGCTGCTGATGGTATGGAAAGTATTGCAGAAATTTGAAGTAAACACTTTTAATTGTCATCATCGATCTACTGAACAATGTTTTGAAAAAGCGCATCGAAGCATATTCAACTGTGTAGGAGCGTGTTCTGACTGAGTTTGACTCAATGTCTGGTGATGATATTGAAGCTGTAAAGATTTGTTGGTGTGGATGCAAATGATTTTTCTTCATGACTTCTACTCAGAATTCTGTAAGTTCATGTGCTAGTATAAGGGACAAAGAAGAAATGCAGCAGAGAAGCGTCAACGCTGATGCTCAACATATGTTCAAATTATTGCACACAACTGGAGTTTCAACTGCATTTCCCGATTCTGAAGTAGTTTTACGAATTTAGTTGACTTGTCACTGATGGCTACTAATTGCTTTGGAGATCGCTCGCTTTCCCAGCTTACTCGACCTCACGATGTGAAGCGATCCACAATGAGTCAGCACTGCCTTCATGTACTGGCATTTCTACGCATTGAAAGAGAGTTGCTCCACGAAACTGACTTCGATTCTACAATTTATGAGTTTGCTACTGTAAAAGCACAAAAGTTATGATGGAATAATGTACACTTAAACATTTGTACCTTGTATGGATATTTCTTTGGAAATAAATGTTCGCTAATATCTTTCACAATATTTGTTTATCATTTGGTTAAGACCATGGTAAAAAATTGCCCGAGGTAAATTTCAAGAGCGTTAATCCGCCATTGTTCTGGACACACATGAAAGCAATAGCTTATCTGCATCAAGTTTCTGATACTCTGAACTGGTCTGGGCACACATGCAAGTAATAGCATATCTGCGTCTAGGTTCTGATACTCTAGTGAAGCAAATGCGTGTTTGCACCTGTACTTGTAAGGAGCTTTAATTGGTTTTCAACTGAATTCTTGTTTCTTCATCCAAAATTGTCCGACACCAATTGCATTAGAACTGCAAAATTTTTACCTTAAAAAAACATACCCAGTGGTGAACGTCAGCGAAATTTAGTTACCAACGCAGGACGCTGAAATTATTCACACGTCAGAGACCTTTGCCGTGCTAATGCTTGTACGTGGATGTGCACGGCGAATACAATACGTGATGATGTCACATTATGGGACTTTCTATGCGGCATTCCATCTCCGCATTAAGTTCACCAAGTAGATTGTTGCGCTTCAGATATCACTTGATTTCGAAAGCCGGCAGTGCGTTCTGCGAACAACGCCGTTGAACGGCACTCATCTTCAAAGGCTGTTGCGCCCTTTCATTACAGTGGGCGTGATCTGCTTACTTGCTCTGATGCTGACTAAACAATGTTTTGGAGCGCTTTTGTTAAAGTGCGGTTGCAGTTTTGTGGAAAAGCTAATGACGCCTCTTGTGCTGTGAAATTCAGTATTTTTGTGCTTTGCATGGGGCTTACCTGTATAAAGACTTTTCACTTCTTTCATTTAATTGAAAGATGATGCAAAATTCTGCCAACCTCAAAACTCCATCAGTTATTTCTGTGTCAACCAATATAATACTCTTCCGAATGTTTGGAATTTCCGGAAACTGATTATTCTAGTGCTGAGTTTTTCTGTGAATCATGCCCGGAATGATGCTATATCTGCTTTTACACATTTGCCCATGCTGCGTTTTCTGTGAAAACGTTGCTTTCACCGAAAATCAATGTATTCCGATTTCAACAGCTTCGTATTTATCTAACAATGGTTACTTCTTGTAAAAGCAACTTTCTGCGTGACTTAGCTTGATTGTTTTAAATATTACTACAGTACAGGCTTTTTTAAGGAAAGTGTTAGGAATCCGGTTTGGATCTGTAGGGATCCGATTTCTTTGATTCTAGGGACCCGATTTTTTAATGATTTTAGGGACCCGATGATAATTTTCTCTGATTCTAGGGATCCGATTTGAAATTCTAGGGACCCGAATCGGGTACCTAAAACGCCTTAAAAAAACCCTGGTACAGTATATAGCTTTTTCGCTTTTTTCATGTTTTGTATCTGCGTGGTCAAAAATATTGAAATTGTCGCAGCATTTGTCAACTCAAAATTTGTTTTGCACAAACAATGAGGTGAATGAGAATAAAAAGAATCATAATGAAAAAACAAGCTTTTATGTATTAAAATTTTCTTCAGGGTTTTCACTGAATTGATAGACTTGAAATGGGATGTGGAAGTTTATAAAACGTAACTATTTTGGTTCAGAATTACAATTTTCAAATCTGATAAAGGACATTTCCAGCAGGGTTGTGGAGTCGTAAGAAGTCGGAAGTTTTTGGGTGGAGTCGGAATCAGATTCCTAGCAACACTGGGAGTCGGAGTTGGATTTTTTCTCCGACTCCGGAAGTCCAATTGGATCATTTTTTTGCATCACACTCCTAAGTTGAATTCCTGTTGAGATGTACAATTTCGTATGAAACTTTTGTTGAAACAGAGAATTCTTGCTTTGTACCACGATTTCCATTGAGTGTTAGATACTACAAAGATCTTGGCACTAGAAAGATCTTGGCTGCCAAACTTCATTCACTTTAAGTTAAGGAGTCGGAGTCCGAAATTTTGGAACGGTCGGAGACGGACAGTTTACCTCCGACTCCGCAACCCTGGTTTCCGACCATGATTTTTGTCGAAGGTTTCCAGACAAATTTTTCAAACTACCATCTTTTATGGAACTATTGATGATATCAGGCTGTACTGGACACAGAAAAGTTTTGGTGAAGGAGGTTCTTCAAAATTTTCATTCCTTGCACCACTCCGATGTTATCAAATATTCAATGTCAGGGATACACAATGTTGAAAAAATCAATGAAAAGTATGTTATTACGTAGCATGTATTGGGCGTTTTTTCTTGCAACTGTGCAACTCCTATTTGCGGTTTATAGGTGAATTTGTTTATCACTTGAGAACTATAGATGTAAAGTATAGAAACAACTTAAGTGAATTCATATAAACACACGACTCTGTTATTGCTACATCATTGCAAGCAATAAAATCCGTGCATGTTTCCCACAACTTGTCGTCAAATACTTTGGTTTCATTTTTCCTTGAGCGCCATGTACGGGTATAGCTGATGTTTTCAAATTACTGAAAACAGGTGAATATCAATACTTGCAGGAAAAATCTCCAACGTGGGCATTGTTCGCGCGGTAAGTAACACTGGCCCTAGTTTGTGCCTCGCCTAAGAATCCACGAAATTTTCTGTTTAAGGGTATAGTTACTTGGAGTTTTAATCTTTTAACGCCTAGGGGAAAGTTTAAAATTTACAATCAAGGTTTATCCTGCAATGTAAAGAAGTTCAGTTTCACATATTTGTAAAGATGAGAGTGTTAGCCGAATTTTCGTCATGAAAACACGTCCAAATTTGTTATTCAGATTGTTTGGTTTGAAGACTTTTTTGATTTTGAAAAAAATCTTATAACAGTTGAAAAACACTTGTTTTCTGAATAGAAATTTTGTCGAAAACTATTTTTTTTTAAATAGAACGCATACCGAAAAATAATGTAAAGGAACAAACTTGAAAAAAATAGTATCGGAAGAGAAATGAAAAATGCATTTTCAATTTTTGAAAAAAATTATTAAGGGTGCAGTGGTGGCTGAACCGCATCATGATCACAAATATTTCTCCGTGGATATTCCTAAAGTTTAAAGTGTAAAAATTTCTGCAATTACTCGGACAAAGGCTTCTTGCAGTACTAATCATGGCTTTCTGGAACAAAGTAGTGCAATCCTAGCCTGCGTTTTTTTTCGCTGAGACATTTCTGTCATTTGTACCGTAGTAACATTGAAACTCGCCGCAACAATATTCATTAGTCTATGTTTCTTACTAAATTGACTTATTTTTTTCGGTCGTTTAAACAAAATTTGATCTATGACCGAAAAAAAATTAGATCCTAGCCAATATGCCAGACATCTCTCTGCAGCTTCATGTAATGTAGGACAAATAAGCTGAACAGTTTCGTTCAGGTGATTGAGTGAAGCTTGTCGTAACCCCTTCTGTCACGACAATGACTGTTTGGAGCAACTACGCTGTCAACTGTATGTGTAGGCTACGTCTGAAAATGACCGACACTATGTAACCCGGGAGTATAGAATTGTGGCCGGATAAGAATGCTGCAGTTTCAACCATTTTTAAAAATCATGTACCGTCTTCATGAACCTCAATTAAATACCCAAACAGTAGGTAGACATGGACCTCCTATTTTGACAGAAGTCAACTAATGTCATGTTTTGCAAAACTTTGACGTTCTACACGCTCACTTCAATTCGATAAAGTTGCATATATATCAAAAATAAGACAGAGCAGCAATCAAAGTCATGCTCAACGTTTAATTCCGATGAAGAAGCACCTCCTCACATCACCCCTACTACCCCGTGTGGCCAGCACTGTTTGCAGCTCTCCTGCGCGTAATTCCTGAGTTTGACGTTTTAGTGTCGACTCAAACGCTAGTTCTGTTCGCTCACGGACAGTTTCCCACGTGAAAAGGTTGTGTATTTGCGAGTCGTGGCTTGTTCCTGAAGCGAACAGCATGCACGTGTGTGGGTGCCTCACGAAACTATAGCCTGGTGCCCGTAATGGTGGTTTTTAACGAAGAATTAGCAATCGTTTTTAGTCGTAATTGGTTGGCTACTTGTTTTCATCTGCTAAAGTCATGCCTGCCCATGTCATTAAAATAATTAATTGTTTGATCATGTACGAGGTCGACGAAACCTGTTGACATCATCAACGTGGGGACCTTTTGCGCGTGTCGCATTTCGCGCCGCCTACAAACCTTTTTTGTATCGATGACAGGTGGATTGAAAAGTCGGTTGAAAATGACGCGAGGTACGAAGACGGAATGACGTTGCTGAAAGACATGTTTACTCGGCATTTTTACAACAGTCAGTAGGCGTTGGGAGCGGTTGTCACTGCTTCAGACGCTCTCACCCGAAATAGCTAACAGGAGTTTTTCCGGCGTAAACTCGAAGATCGACTGAGGTGACCGAGCCAAGGAAGCGAAGCGACGTTCACAGTGCGACTTGGTGCCAACCTGCCTCACAGCCAGTGCGTCGAAAAAATGATCTTGGACTGCTGCTGTCAGTTCCGGACCGAGTGGCTGAAATGCATGACTGCACCAGCTTCCACATTGCGAACGAAGGCATGCCTTGCTCTTACACTGTTTGCTTGTGGTGTCTGCTCGTACCGACGTCACGTTTTCGTCTCGCGCCTTGCGGGGAAGTAGCGGCGGCTGCATTTGACCTGTGCTCCCTTCGAACCTGCCTGGCAAGTTGGAACCGTCGCATGCCAGAAGCAATGTGCGACCTATTCGTCAGCGCCGATTCGCAATGGTTGAGCTATTCAACACAATCCGGACTAGCGATTTCAAAAAATTGACGCATTTTTTTACTGTGAATGGCATTAGAGAATGCTGAACAGGGCGGTGACGCTGTGTTTACGGCAGTGTGCATGGCGCGTTTGCTCAGCAGCATTAGTTGAATGATCTGCGATGATTATTGGGCTTATGGAGGAAATTGTTTTAAGGTGAACCTTGTTTTTCGCGTTTTGTTTACATTTTATGTAGTCACCAAATTGAAGCGTTTTGCATCAGCACGCGTTGGCCCTTGTTCACAGTTTGAGAATTTGAAGTTTATGTGGTCATTAGCTGTTAATGGGGCAGTTCCGCCTCGTTTAAACTCTCTTCCACGCTGCACGAACGCCTGCGACAATTGTCACCCTACCCGATCATAAACATCTTCTTTGGTCTTGATCTCGCAATTACTGTTTTGTGTGCCCGAAAATATTGCCCCCTCGAAATTGCCAAAATCTTTGGTCCAGTGTATGGAGTGTGGCACACTTATAAAGGAAGATCGTCATTTTTTGCTGTATAATTTTTACCTTGGCGAGCTTCTCTTTCCAAGCTACATTGTTATCATTTGATTTGTTGTCGTATCTGTGTACGTATATTATGCGAATTTTCAATAAAAGCTCGTGCAATAAAAATAAGTTCTCTATCTCGTACAAAACATAACCAAGCGCAATATAAAAAAACAAAACACGTACGATGATTGGCATAATGCACTGCATTCGCATAAAACAAGCCACACCGGTCACTGCGGGCGTGCCAGTTTTAGCCGCAGTGTGGTGCGTTGTCTGCTTGGCGCCGCATCTAAGTGCAAGCGATAAAAAATCGTCGCGGTGCCAGGCCGTACATTCTGCTCCGCAGGCCTTTGCGTCCGTTACAAATCGAAGATTGGGTTCTCTGCTATCCAGTCAAGAGAGTCATCCATGCTGACGCCACTGTCACTCGCGCTCAGCGCTGAGGGTGAGTCAGCCGTTAAATCTCCAGACATAAAGTCCTGAAAGTCAAAGAAGGGAAGGACCTGGTCCGTCTCGCTATGTCCTGAAGTATTGCTCAATTCTTCGACTAATTTCTCGCCAGAGGCTAAAAACGGCGACACATCCGAATTCATCGGGTAGCTGCGAAAATCTTCCGGTGATCTGACGTTCGCATCGGCGCGTTGGCTTTTGCTTTCTGTTTCTTGATGTTGGATGCATTCGTTGCTGTTATTTGCGTAGGTGCTGATAACAGATGGTTGCTGAGAAACGCTGATGTTTTGACGCGCAAGCCCCGGCTGGTGGTATGCAGGCGGCACGCAGGAGCCTTCGGTATGAACGGCTGAGGCGCTGGTTGGAAGGTAACTGTCGGTTTGCTGACAGTGCGTTGCTTCCACGCATGGCCGTTTTGCGGGAGATCCTAGCACAGCTGCTATCGACGGTAACGACTGGTTCCTCGGGTCCGAAAGTTCCGGTGCTGGACAGTTCATGTTTGCAATGTCGTGAGGGCGTTTCGTGCGGAACAAGGGCAAGCTCGCTTGTTGCATAGTTTCTGGCGTTAACTGATTGAAGTTGTGAAAATTTGCTGCAAAAGATGAGCAACTGCTCCTCTGAAGCGCTGAGTTGAGAACACGGCCATACTCTTGTTTAATTGGCATTCTCTGACCTGGATAGTTGCAGGTTCCGTCTCCCATCATCATGGGGTTATTTGTTTGCATATGTGGACGACCGTTGAAAGTACCGTACGGCATCGCCTGCAAAAGTTCTTGCTGCCTTTCACCAAGCTCTTTTATTTCCATGCGAAGAGTCGCAGCACGGTTCGGTTCGGTATTTGCAGTGTTCATTCCAGGGTACACGACCTGGTGGCCTGGATAGTTCATGTGCACAGCAGGCCTGATGCCGTACGTTTTCATAAACTCCTGATCGCTGTCTAGTTGCAAACCGGCATCGGCGCATTTTCGCATCACCGTATCCAAGCGTGCGCGAAGATACTGATTGTCTTCATCTATCCGTCGATTAATTTCCTGGAGCTCGGCAACCTGCCTTTCCAACTCCATCATTCTGGCCTTCTTGCGTTCGCGTGCCGCGAGTGCCGACTGTCGGTTGCGCAGTTTCTTTCTCAGCTCTTTGTCTTCGATGACAGCGCTGTTCAAGTTTTCAGCCATCCCGCTTTTCGCGTGATCCGGTTTCGGCAACACTGGAAGTACGGTGTTGTTGTTAAACGGCATCTCAAATCAGCTTTCTTTTGTAAGATTTATAATTAGTGCCTGCGATGAAACAACAACATTCTGATAAATCTAGCAATTAAGCGAAAGCTGCTTTAGCACAACAAATACACATTTCCACCGTTATGACCACATAATTTTGCTAATCTAGCTGCGAACTGAGCGACCGCTGTATAGCGGCATTCATCTGCGACAGCAAAGCTGCACTGGGCAATATAAGGCAGTGCAAAGCACGGGCTGCCAGTGCACCTGGACAAACTGGATCTACCACATCTACGAACGCCGTTCATCCTATTCTTGTTTATTTCCGCGAATTCGCCGCCACCTCTTTATTAAAACCATGTCCGACGGCGCGTTTGACCAAAATGGTTCTTGGAAATGGAGACCAGATTGGTAAACACATTGAAATTCTAAGTACATTCGCCTTGTTTAGGTTTAGTAAGCATTTTGCAAAAGAGGTCGACGGCTTGATAAAAATTTTGATTTGAAGCTACAGTAAGGTGTTCGGAACAGCCGGTATTGCACGTGGCAGTTAATCCGCTTGAGCTACGATCATGCCTTGTATCACGCATAAAGCGCATGCACAGAAACCCATATGTTACGAAACAATCGTTTGCGTTTCATCAAGTTTCCCTATTGCATGGTTGTATTGTGTTTTTCGAAAGTGTTTGGCATTGTCATTCGCAAAAAAACTGAAACGTGCATTGCTGTTGTTGATTAAAAGTTATCACTCATTTTAATACGAGACGTAGCTGCTGCTTTTACATGTTTTTATCTCAACCAGGATATTTATTTCTCTATTTGACGAATTTCAATAGGATCTTTCCGAACTAATAGCATTTCATGTCCTGCATCTCTCAGGTATCTCTAAAGCGCGTGGTGCACAACCTTTTTGGAAGATCGTACAACGCGACGCGCTGTTTTGAAACAAATGACCTCAATTTATGCAGTAACATTTTTAACAAATACTAATTTTCTCTGATACTTGCTGAAACTATTGTAACATTTCCAAAATTTATCGCAATAGGTTATCCTGACTAATGTTAACTGCACAGTTGCGATCTCCTATGCTGAACGTGCTTTCACGAAAATAATTTGATAGGTACGATTAGTTAAATCCGCGCAAAGATCCGCTTAACTTGCCAATGGCAATTGTGACGATCACTGATTTTTATTTGCTATATAAAGCAGGTTTATTTTTTCATGTCGATATGACTTAACTGGGAGTTACAGCTCCGCCGATCACGTATCTTAAATTATCGACGGTGATTCGACGTCTAATGACGTAGGGTCTAAGGCGTAAGCGAGTTTACTCGCTAATAATACGCAAAATTAAACATCGAAATTTCGTTTCGCGTTTTAGAGAAAGGAACCTGAACGTCAATCGTAAACTAAGGTACAGTTTATTGTGACCAACTGCCGATCGGTCTGCTGAGTTAACCTCAACACTGCATTGGCAGTTCGCTTAGTAAAGTAACTGTGTGTAGACTTCACCACGTGGATGGTGGATAGGAAAGTAGTCTTATACTTGCTTTTGCGTGACCTCATAGTTTCCAGAACAATAGCCAATTACAAAATATTTGACTGCGTGTGAATATGATAAGAAGGGTGAACTTTGTTGTACCACAGTACAACATGAAGCACGTCATTCATCCCAACACGTCCCAACTTCCTCGACACTGCACAGAAAGTGCTTGCTGACAAAGTAACAAATGCTTGGAGAGAATATAGTTTAGTTTTTAGTTACCACTAAATCTCGCTATGGAAAATCAGGTGTTAGCCACGGATCAAAGACTCGGTGTTAAACGGGTTTTGAAGTGCTGTAACAGCGATAATTTAATTCATAGCGATAGATTCCACGGTTCCTTGAAGATAGTTTTTAACAAATTGCAACAACAAATTCTATAAAATACTGAACTTTCTTGTGCATAGGTGTGGGAGCAGGCAAATTTTTGGGGGTGCGAAGGATTTTTGCCCAAATTTTCGCAAACTTGTCCGAAAAATACTCCATACAAAATGACCTCCAAAAAAAACAAATGTCTGCATTTCTTTTCATGTTGGGCGCATTTTTTCAAATCAAAGCACCATTTTTGCCCAAATTTACCTAACTTGGCCGAAAAGAACTAGATGAAAGCATGACCTCCAAAAGAAATAACGTCTCCACTTAGATTTTGGGTGCCATGTTTGCAAAATCAAAGCACCTACAACGATTTTTCGACCAAATTTCCACAGATTTTGCCCGGATTTTCATCAAATCAAAATTTTTGGGGTTGCGCTTGCACCCCCGCCTCCTAAACCAGTGATCTTGTGTTTCTGACACCATTTGCAAACGCTTTTCGTGCGTTAGGACCACGCAAAGTCTATTAAACAGCTAGAAGTATTTTTTTTCCCTTGTGTGAAAAATATCTAAAATCGTGCAACTAGGTAAATATGTAATAGGTCTCCCCACAGCGATGATGAGAAAGTAGCAAATTTGCATTGTTGAAGATAGGCTGGCAATTAACACACTCTTCCAAAGGATTTTGCCATAAGAATCATTTACCAGCATGAGCCTACCTAGACTGATTATGTTTGCTTCACTTGATTAAAAACCAGGAAATTTTAAAATAAAATGCAATTTAGAAAGTGATTTCAGTCGCTAAGATGAGTACCAACAGGATGTTCACGTATTTCTTGTGTTTAGGTGAGGCTGAGCCATGTCGAAATGATGACGGTCATCTTTTTCAGAAAGGTTGCTCTTTGTTCATATAAGTTTTATTTGGTTCTAGTTGGCGTTCACACGACATTAAAAATGGTCTTAAATAAGCATTTTTGATGTTACTGGGGTAATGAACCATTTTAAAATAGTGAGTTGCGAGTTTTTTTATTTTTACTGAATGTGATATAAAATGGTGGCCCTGTTTTCGCCAAATCTTCAAGTTTTTGAAAGATTTCAGCATTCAGTTTGTGTATCTGTTGTAATTTTGTAAGATTTTGAGAATCAAAAATTTGTGGTCAGAGATCCAAGTTTTCGAGTGTGGGTGAAAAAACGTTGATTATATTTTGCTATTCTTCATTGAACATGCTCATTTTGTAACGCATTTTTGTACCGTCCACAGTTCAAGCATATTTCCGCCCACATAGTTTAAAGCAAATCCTTTCCAATAAGGCTTGTTTAAGGCTCTAGTTTAAGACTAGTGTTGGACCACAGAACTAATGTGGATAACCCAAGTTAAACGTTGGTGGTGAGATGTCACTTCAGAAATAAACCAATCGCTATTCTCGCATAACTTCTTCCTAAGACGGAAGATAGCAACACGTAAAAAAGCAGCATTTTTTCTTTGTTAGTTCATCTCAGACACAACTTTTATAATATCTGGGGTTGGTAGAAATACACAAGAAATGCGATAAGCATTTCCACAATTTAGGCAACAAAGAGTAGGTCCACGCGTCATCACACAGAGACAAACGGCAGTGGGAGTTGAACAAACATTGCAAAAACGGCCGTATAGCGACTACATCAAACTCTCATCATCATACAAAAATGTTACCTAACGAGAGAAATGCATTATTAATCGGCATTTGAAGTAAGCGGATAAAGATGTCAGACGGAAATGCACGATGATGAACAAATGCGTATAAATTGTTTATGTTCAAATCATTGAAGGTCTTGACCAAATGGTATCCTACTGCTGACGAACACTTACGTTTTCGTAATGTTTTTAATATCCATTGACATTGTCGAAGGTTATACGTATTGTGCATTACAAATAAATGTCCGCGTACCAATTTGTTGCAATTGGCGGCCTCAACTCTTGCATGCTTCCACATGCATCCACTGCGCTCCGGTGAAAGGGCTTTGAGAACATAAAGCGGTTTTGCGACAACGAAACTAAACTAGCGAAACTTTGTACGAAGAAATTTCTCCTATTAAATCTTGACGAGCGGCAGAAAAGGCTATGCGGAATCGCTAGTCGTACGGATTAACTTTTTTCAAGAAACGATTTTAACTGCCGGTAAGGTACCTTTACAGGGAACGTTATGTATGCTCGCGAAATATGATTGAATTTCATCGACTTGATTACCCGGTATGAATGCAAACGTCAAAGATCTCATGTCCTGTCTGTCATTTAATCAAGTTTTGACTTGAGGGGTAACACTGACGTATTAGACTGAATTTCCCTTTGACGTAAGATATCTACTGACAAGGTCATGGTAAAATGGCACGCTTTTTCCTTGTTTTAGGATGTGCCAATAACGTTTTGCCATTATAATAAACACAAATTAATAAGGTAATTACTCGCATTTAAGGTAGATTACCTAATGATTAACGTTTATCGTTGGTTATCTCTCCGCACACGAACTGGCTGGCGTGATTTGAACCTCATTGTTTATTACTGAATGCCCGGCGGGTCAAGCACGGATGGCTGGCGTGCGCCACATTAGTGCATCGATGATACTATTGACTTTTACGACGCCTTAATAAATTGTAAATATCGCATAGCAACAATTGCTGTGTACGTTGTTACTCTTGTCGAGTTACCTTTTCCTAATACAACGTTGCCAATTGAGCACTTCAATTTACCCAAGCGTTTTATTAAGCTGCACACAATTACTCGATCACACCCAACGCGTGAGTTCTTTCACGGCACGTAGTGATTTGCAGTCCGCTAGGCTGGTCGTTTCAGTGCCAATAGCTTTAATTGACTACGGGCATTACATTCACAGGCAAAAAATCATTAAAATCAATCAAGGTTTACACAAACGTTCGTCAGGACGCCGGGGCATGGCATGGATATTTTGCCCCTGGACTTTCATACAAAAGGGGCATTTGGGCAGAACTTCTTTGTAAACAGGACAAGGGTGAGTTCGTGTTGTACTACTACTGACTTCAAGCAAATTTATAGCAACTTCTCGTGCTCTTTTCCCAATCAAAAAGTTGTCGCCATAGCTGCAGGCAACGATTAGACAACTCCCCTCCAATTGCGAAAATCAAAAATGGAAGAAATTTGTTAGAAAGTAAGGCAACAGTTTTTTGAAAAAATGCGAAGACTTCGAAAATTTTTCTAGTTATTTAATTTCGGCAAATTGTGTTGACAGTTGGACAAGGGCGTTGATGATTTTTTTTAGCTGATCGGGATTTTCATTGAACAAAACGGAAAATGTTGGGGAAAGTTGGACAGAAAAGGATGTGGTGTTTAGAAAAAGTTTTTTCCCAAGAAAAATACATTTGCTTGACCATGCTTTCAAGTTTAGGCTTTGCAATTACTCCTTCCTAACTCAAAAATGTGCAGAAAGTGTAAAATCGGAAACTATACCTGCAGACGAACGAGACGGGTCTTGTAAACTATTGTGAAATCAGACGAATCAGGGGGATATTTGCGAATTCTGAGGTCAGGAATTGTGTGTTTCAGGATAAAAGAAAATATGAAGGCAGATTTTTGACAATGGTGATGGGCTGACTTTGTTACCAATTTCCGGTTCGAGAAAATGGGTAACTTTTTTTGCTCTTCAGTTTACTTTTAAGAAAAATTGAAAAAAACTACGTAAATTCAAGCAAATTTGAGACGATAGAGATCACTTCCGAAACCAGGGCATTGACAAAATTGAGACGATAGAAATCTCTTCGGAAACCAGGGCATTGACAAAATTGAGACGATAGAGATCTCTTCGAAAACCAGGGCATTGACGAATTTTCAGAGTAAGTCCCCATTCTTCCGCATTGGTAAAGTTCCCGTCCGCTAATTAGTGATCATACCTGCTATGCAGGGACCGAGTTTCAGTGGAGACCGTGGGACATGTCCCCTTCAACTTTTGGACAAGGTGGGACACACTAATTTTGTCCACCCAGTATTTTCTGATAAAAAATAATGTAATTGTACAAATTTTGTGGTTACATAAAACTGGGGAATAAATAAAGAAAAATGGACATGAAGCAAATACCTAGTAATCATTGTCAAGTACGAGCACAGTACTATGCAACTTCCATAACACCGTGAGCGTGGCCAGGGAGGCACTTGGGCCGTTGTCCCCAAAATATACCATTTCCATAATTTGCCTCCCATTTTGCCAATTTTACAAAAAGGTCGTACTACGGTCGGTTGAGTGAACATGTTGAAACACAAACGATAATATTACATTTACGCGATGTGCAGTACAATAACATGCGTATCACATAAAGTCTGCCCCCAAAAATTTTCTGGCAATCCTGTGCCCTGCTACTATGTATGCGTTTTTCTATGGGACACCTGGTTTGGGCAAAAGTTTGAAGATTGCAAATGTAACTGAACTCGTGAAACTTTGTAGAGTTGCGACAATGAAAAAAACGTAACATTTGCCCAGTATCACCTAAATATCAGGGCTGCAACCAGCTGAAATTTTCGGCGGTGGGCAAAATTATTGTAACTTAGTGATTTGTTGATTGTTGTTGCAACTAAAAAAGTTATTGGCGCTTTTAAAATGTTTTTGAAAATTTCGGTGGGGCTAAATATGATCCGCAACACTCAGCACTTTTTTTGTTGCGCAATTGATGCCTTCAGATGAAATTAGATAAGGAAGAACTTTGTCTAAAATCGTTTTCACCGTGATGTACAAAAAAGCGTTGCATGGACTAAATTAGCCACAATCACCAGTCGAAATTTCAATATGTACTGCAATTTGGTTCATTTTTACTTGATCTTTGCTTGTTCAAAAGGCTTGCGTCTCTAGAGAATCACAAAAATGCGTATCAGTCAAAAGTTTAAGATTAGCAACCATTTGTTGCGTAAGTCGCAACACACTTTTTAACCTCAATGCAAGAAAGTTTTTTGAACCTGGCATTCAAACAAGCTTATGTATCGAATAGAAAAATGAACTTCATGTGCTGTCAGGGCGTAGTGGCTAACGCAAAATTTTAGTTTTAGGTTCGAGTAGAAAGGGTTTGGTTTGATCTATTGGCTGCTATTGGTTTAGCTACCTAACAGTAATTGTCTTTTCTAAAGCTTGGGCAGGGTCAATGGTTTGATGGTACTTAAGCTGTTGATCGCAGTTATACGACGTGTGATATGGTAAGTTTTTTTCATATCAAATGTACTACGCCCAATAGGGCCAATCCGCAATCTTGAATAAAAATCCCCAATCTTCGAATAAGATTTTATCTGAATAAGATTTCAAGGATGAGGACGCCTATTGTTATGTGAAATCGATTTCCCTTTTTAAACAAATTGCTGATTGATTTTACTGCGTCCCTTTGTAGAGGCTAACTGCTCTCTCAGGCAAACATTACAAGCCGATGTTTGTTTTCGGAATCTGAGATAACAAGTCTATGGTCCTCCTTATTTTAGTTTCCAAGCTTTCTTCTCTGTTAACTGTTGTATAAAACTTATGGTTTGCCTCTTTTTGTGTTTTCAGGTTTTCGAAAAGAGCCTGCATTGCTTTCATCCTATAGATTATCATGTGTTTTTGAAAGAAAAAGCAGTTCAGTTTTGGCCCATTCTCTAAAAATGCAACACATCTTCACCATATTACTATAAAACATCAAATCTGAAAAGCTCACAGAACTTTCCTCATTAACGAAAAGCGTAGCTATAACAAGAATATTGGTATTGTTCGAAAAATAGGTCGACACAAAAGAATCGCCGCCGTTACGAGCACTGTTGCCAGCTTTTCCGCCCAGCAGTAAAAAGTATGCATTGCAGTGAAAGCTGTGGTCGTTTTCGCAACAAACCCTCTTCCTTAAGTATACTGGTCCTTTTGCTCCTATACATTAATCCAGTTTTTATTTGAAAAAAAATGTTAGGTATCCGGTATAGACCTGGAGGGACCCGAAAAAATTCCGACTAAATTTCACATAATTAGAGGTGTTTTGAGCGCCTATAATATTTTGTCTGATACTAAGCAACCGATTTTCAATTCTAGGGACCCGAATCGGGTCTCTAAAACACTTTAAAAAACCTGCATTAATCAGTCATAGATTTTGAAATATCGTGAAATTTTTAACAGAATCTTTATCTGTAGTGGTGTAATGACTGCATCGTACCCAGAGCCGGAGGAATGGCCCTACGTACCCCCAGGCCAGGCGGGCCCTGGGCAAAAATGGGGCCTCCACTCTGAGCGAATACCTCTGTTAGGGCATAGCGACACACCAGAACTGAACTCATCAAGAACTGGTTTCACACACTTCCCCTTTCAACAGGCCTATTCATATTTATCAAATACGTCAAAGAAATTGATCTTCACGCGATTCATAGCTTCCTAAAGCCAACCATTACGAAATGAATTGTGGATGGCTTCGATGTCAGCATTTGCCTTGGTAAGCTGGCAGTTGTGTATGTAACGTTTGCTGAATCCACGTTGATTGTAAGCATTTTTGGTATATCCTAATAAGTAATTATTCAGAAAAATTAAGTTGTAGACCAGTGGCGTAACTGGAGGTTTTAGCCAGAGTGGCAAACGTAGCTGGAAGTGGCCCCTCAGGGGGTCAGTCGCCAACACTCAGACAAAATTTAGAAATGAAAGTGTATCCGAATGTGGATTTCTATATACTAAAACTCGAAATCACCGGAAAGCAGTCCAAAAAACATTCGAAAAACGCGAACCAACAACAACCTACTGAAAAACAAAAGAGTTCTGAATACCGAAATATAAGCAAAATGAGGGCCCGGTTTTTGCATTTGTTTATCAGGGGGAGGTTCGCACCCTTGTACCCCCGTCAGTCACACCACTGTTGTAGGGCTGTGTTGTACCTTTTCACTATACGAGAATAGAATAACCGGTTTCCAAGGTATACAATAATGTAATTTCGTATTCGTAGCCCGCGCCTATAATATCCAGGGTATCTTACATCAGCGTTGTCCAATGAAGACTCGGCACTTTACACCAGGGATGGGGAACCTGCGCCCGCGTGACCATTTGATATGGCCCGCATCAGAATTTTCGTTGGTCAAGTTAGAGTACAACATCGCGTCAGAACGAAGCTCCATGATAAGCAGGTACTGTACAGTACCTAGTACGTCAAGAGAAGTCGCTATACCTCATATTTATAGACAAAGGTAAAAATTTAGAATAAAATTAATTGGTTTTACTCCCCACCACTCCGCCAGCGATAATGCACAATCAATGCGGCCCGTGATAGTAAATGTGTTCCCCAGCCCTGCTTTCCACCAATAAGGTTATTTAACGATTTACTTTAACCAGTTACTGGTTATTTAACCAGTTATTTAACGATTAACACTGTCCACAATGCTCAACAACCTGTGGGCCTCGTTTGCTGCACCGGTTGCGTGCAGGCCCGTAGCCACGGGGGGACATTCGGGGGCTGTACCCCCAAAATTTCTTTTATGCCCCCCCAAATTTTCTTGTTCCCAGAAAATTTGTTTTAAAAATGTAATAAAAACAAAAATCGTGCCCCCTAAAAATGTATTTTACCCCTCCAAACCTCAAAACCTGGCTACGGGCCTGGTTGCGTGGGATCAAACAAAGGCTACTGCAACAACTATAGAACATTGATTGTTTGACGTTAACAAGGCATTGATGTTGTCATTATAAGCTTTATTACAATAACATAGCATTGTTATATTACAGATAACTGAATACAATATACGTTTGAAAATCCGTTTGCACTGCATTGTTAACAACCTAAAAAGAATAAGCAAAATGTCGACGTTGCCCCCTCTGGAAAAATTTCTGCGGACGCCCATGGAAATGGGGCTTGGAGCCATCATAACGATAGTTTGCCGATCACTGCTTTACGCAATACTACTGAACGGACCTTCAGCACGTTGACGCTAATCAAAATGTTTCGCAGATCAGCTATGACTGATAAAACACTAGCAAATCAGGCAATGATATCTATTGAAAGTGAAACTGCAAAAACATTAGATAAGGCTGAGTTGACGAAGACATCTGCATTTTTGAAAACTTGGAAAAAGTCATTTTCCTAGCTTGAGCAAATGCTTAAGTCTGTCTGCTTTAAATGTGTTGATTCTGTAGAAACATGTTTTTATAAACATTTGTTAAAATAAATGTATGTGTTTGTTTGCATAAATATTATGTGATAAATGCAATGTATTGTATATTGAGGGCCCCACCGTCCAGGCTCATGGTACCCCAACAACCTAGCGCCGGCCCTGATCGTACCTCATTTGTTACTTTGAAATAATAAGTAAAACTATTTATAATCGCCTCCTAAAAGAAGTGCATTAAAATTGCTTGGTAGCTTCTAGAACGGACTTTCGAAATTACGACGGTAAGTTATTTGTTTTCGATTTAATAACGTTTTGTTTAAATCGGAAGATTTGCACCTGCAATATGTGGAATTTTTTATTTGAATAAATTTTCTGAAAACATGAAAAATATAAAGCAACCATTTTTCTAAGCTTTCAAATCTGGCGAAATGCTGATCTCCAGTGCATTGGTTTTGAAGATGGGCAAGGTATAAAGAGTTACAGTTTTGCTTACTGTACTTCCGTAATACCCTTATTCTGCTAGTGTGAAAAGTTGCAAAGTTTTGCATTACTAAAATGGCCATTTCGGTTCTTTTCAGGGACGCCTAGGCTAAGCAGCACTATGGTGGATCCATGCATTTTGGAGCGATTCCAAACGACCAGTACGTCTCTAAAAGCACCCCCAACAATAAAAGCACCTCGTTTTCTTCCGTTTAACACCGTGATTTTCAACCGGTGTTCCGAGGAAGATCGTTATTTATTCTCCAGGACATCCATTATGAAAGAAATTATCTTCTGTCACCAGTTTGAATCTTTCATATGTCGCGAGAGTAATACAAAATGTTTACCTGTGATTGAAAAACACTGGTCTAACATGTCACACAGTATACCGTAAATGTTAATAGTCTATTTCCTGAATAAGTTTGGCTGCGAAGCAAAACCACAAAAATGCAATTTATGTCATCCTAACTGTGGTGCCATTGCAAACATGGCTCTTTCACCAAAAAAATGTGACTATTATGGTGTTCTATTTATGAAGTACCGAACGGCGCTGACAATTAGCATTGGCCGTAATAAACAAGCCGATAGCATTCCTTTCCTTAGTTGCGCGTATCAGCTTATGAGAGATCGACAAACATTTGAATGACCGACTTATCTCGTCTTGTGTGGATCATAACGTGATCTGCAATTAACTCTTGATCCCTTTCCCAATTTATCGCTCTGCTGCGAAACAGACTGGAAAATGTCAGTGATGGTCAGAAACGTGGAACAATCTTCATGAGTTGAATATCTTTGTGACTTAAATTTTGCTCAAAATGGGGGTGGAAGCTTCGCTGATGCAAAAGGAAGCACGAGTTGTTGGCAGCTGTCTTGGGTAGAATGAGAAGCAGCGCCTTATCTGTCATAGGAAGCTTTGATGGTGTTGTAAAAACCACCAAATGGAGATAATATTAACCCTTTACGCGGAATGAACTGCGCGGCGTGCTCGATGATATGAGTATAACATTATAGCAGGGACCGAGTTTATGGGGAGTCGGGGGGGACATGTCCCCCAAACTTCTTGACAGGGGGAGACATGATATCTTTTGTCTCCCCCAACATTTTGTGATGAAAAGTAATGTAGTTGTGCAAAATTCATGGTTACATTACTGTTGGAAACGTTTCCCCAGCATAAAACTAGGGCATAAATGAAAATGAACGTTATCACTGGATTCTCTATAGACACAGTATGCAGATTACCTGTGTAAACTGAATTGTCATGATTGTTGAAAATTGTGTTAGTTAATTTGAATTACCGAATCGGTGTGCATATGAACTTCGCTCGATCAAGACTTCCTGCGCTGTTCTGTAGCCTACAATCAGAATACGGTTGCTACCAGGCGCGTAGCTACGGGGGACAACGGGGTAATGCCACTCCCAATTCCAAATTTTTCAGGTTAATAAAATATTTGAAGTATAAGCCAAAGAAATACTTTAGTGCAAATCAACGAAACTGCCTCAAGGAACCTATCCTATTTCAGCTTGTAGTCGAACACAAACTTGTGTCTGACCTTTTGTAATCATAATCAATGGCCGCAAGAAAAACAATTGGAGTATCGCTTTTCGCAGCTGTTGTTGGCGTACCAACTTGCTGTATCCCACCTAGTGGTTATGTAAGCTTCATTTCAAGAACATCGCAAATTCCTCTCTGATAACCGTGGATGTTACAAATACAACCTATCATTGTTTCTAGCGTCAGCGTAGCCTTAAATCAATAGCGTTGATTTTTGTTATTGCACAGTTCTAAAACTAGACGCGTGAATATGGCGGTGATATAGATTTTATGTCTTGAAGCTCAAACTTTGGCTAAGAAGGAATTCAGTTTCAAAGTCTTCTTGCGCCATATTAACTGTCTAGCAACAATAGCAATCGTTCTAGATGTTTATCTGTGATCACGTGTATTGTGGTGGTTCAATCACAACGATATGGAGCCTAAACGTTTTCATCAATGATATCCATTTACCTTGCCGGCGAGTAAAAGTATCAGACTCCGACCTGCTGTTCATAACTTCAGTATTTCAACTTTTATCTAATGTTAATTGCCACCCTATCCTACAGTAAATAATTTGAAATCATTTAACTGCATGTAGTGACACGTAAGTCGCCGTCGCGCCTAGATGTAGGCTTTATTACACTCAAATCAGATGCGAACATAAAAAGCAGGCAGCATGCATACAACGGTAGCGATTAAGAAACGGTGCGCATCTGTCGGCGAGTAAGTAGAAATGACGACGTTCAGAACAACCGACCACAGTTGCGGCAGCAATCAGGCAATCAGGCGAGATTGCTCAAGGGCCCAAGCGCAATTTACGAGCGAAGCAAGGTAACATATTACCACACTGCAACGAAAAGAGTCAGCAGCAAAATCTAACGTAAGTAGCAAGATGTTGTTCATTTTGCAAGGGCTGAGGGAATTGACACTGCCATTACTTAAAGATACTGAGATAACTTGCACAGGAATGCATATTAAAATTTAGGGGTAAGCTCTCAAAAAGTGGCTCCAAAACATCGCCATTGCGAAATTTAGATGTGGGATTACGTGGATAAAAGAGTTAAATTTGTTTCACATGTCAGTTTATAAACTAAATTCAAGAGTATAATATACATACGAAAGGAACAAAATTTTGTAAAGTTTTGCAGCTACACAATTGAAAGCTGCCTCCTATGGCACATTTTCCCATAATTTTAGCTTTATTTTGAAAAACATATGACTTGCTTCAGAGCTTATTCAAGTGGGGCTCTAGAGTGTTTCATCGCCTTTTTAACTAAACAATGGTGCAAAGCTCTCAAGTGGGGGGAGGGGCACGGTATCTCTGAAAAAGATGGCCCGAGGCGACTGCCTCCTTATCCTTCCCTAATATCCATCCTTGAGCTTGCAATCTGTCTTGTTGGCAAAGCGCATGTGACTATAATGAAACTAAATTTAAATTTTATTCCCATTAGGGCTTCAAATTCCGCAGATAAGTTATTGTATTTTCAAGAAGCCCGTGATTTGTACAAATTTAATTACGTGCAGTGCTAAGCTATCTTTACCTGCAGCTGAGCGCAGTCAGTAAGTTTTGTAATACTGGGTTTACTATTGTGCTTACAGTTTAATTCCATCTTATATTTCTATGAAGTCAGTTAAATTTAGCAACGTCGCATCAAACAAATTAAATGAAGTAAGTTTGAAGTAGCTACAAAGGTTTTACGGAATAGGTCGAACATGGCCATATATCTTACGGATTATCAAAAATCCAAACATTTTTCAAACGCGGTGAAAGACTCTAGCGTATACGGTTATCAACTACAGACGTTAATAAATTGCTCAAAAATGAGATGACAACGGAATCCACTACTTATACGCGCGAAAGTTTTGTAGAAGGCCTGCTTCGGATGTCAGTGCCTCAGAGCAAAGTCGCTGTTCAGCTTCGGTTGAACGTGCTGTGTTGGTGTACAATGGCGGCCGCGATGACTTCTTGCTCAAGTGCAATATTGGGCATTGAGAGGTTTACTAGCACTTTTGCAAGAATGATTTATGAGCACTGATCCAAAGTAAAGATCCAAACTAGAAGCTTGGAATTTTACTATCAAAACTTTTAAAACTTGTCAATTCAATGAAAGCAAACCTTTTATTTGTCGGCTTAAATCCGAACATAAATGTTCAGGAGAAAACGTCAGAAATATGCACGTTTCATGGATGATGCTTTAAAAACAAGAAGCATCAAAAATATTTAAATGTTGAAACTCAGTTGTTGTTTTCCCCAGCCCCGATAAAATTTCTGGCTACGCGCCTGGTTCCACTGCTAGTATTTACGAAAAGATCTTGTGTTTTGTTTTTGATTTGATCTATGTCGTGATTGTTCGTAGCAGTACACCATATTTATCGAAACTGACCAAGTTTGGATTGACTGTCATAATTTTTGAGCATAATTGTGTCTATTTAAGCTCTCAGAATTAATGTTTTCATATTAAATGCAGTGCTAAGTGCTACTGTAGATATCTAGATATAGCACCATTGTATACTTGTATACACTACTAGTTGCTATACCACCACGATGGGCGTAGCCAGGTATCGATTCCATGATGTTCCCCCAGTTTGACCAATTTTACAAACAGGTTGTACTACGATTGGGTGAACATGGTGACGTCATCGAAACGCAAACAATAAGGTTTCCCCCCAAAGTTTTTTAGCGAACTCGGTCCCTGCATTATAGAAACAAACGACAATTACAATGCTTCAAAATGATCGTTTAAAAATGAGCAGCCCAGTGGAAGGAAATATTAATAGACTTTGTCAACCTTTGCAGGTTACTTGCCCACGATACTGACTACAGTCATGCGTATCGGTTCACTGGTATATGGAGCTCGACAGCGGCATTTGAATTCCTTGTTGACAAAATTCAGGCCTGATAAAGTTGACCAAGGAGCATCCCACTAATAAATACTTTACGTAACACATTACAGGCGTGTATGGTTTGTATGCAATTACGGCATTGAAGCAAATAAGGCGTGTCACGAAGTTTCTAAAATCAGAACCAATTACGCTCGAAGTTGGGCGGTTATCGAATTTGCGAGTTTTCAGTGCTGTATTTGTGGTTGAATGAACCGGCATACTGTATATTTTTGAACCAGTGCCAAATCAATGTGTACGTAGCTGTAAAACACTTTAAAATTCAAAAACTAAGAGCGCTTGAAAGGCGTCTTCTTAAAAAAATAACTGGTTTTCCCAGTTTCGAGTTAGGTGTTTCATGACACCGAAGCTAAATGACATTTTTCAAAGCTGAATGATCTTTATCCACGTTTTTCATATCTGTAATCATGCTCATAGCCAGGTTTTAAGATTTTGGGGGGGCTAATTACATTTTAGGGAGCCATATTTTGTTTTCATTATACGTTTGAAACCAACTGTATACAAAAATTTCTGGGAACAACAAAATTCGTGGGAGCACAAAAAATTTGGGAAGGCACTGCTTCCGAATGCCTAGTTTTTTTTGCAGTATACGTATGTTTGGAATACGAGTGACCGATAAATGTGTAAGCACTCACGAACCAAAAGCATGACAGCCAGAAACATAAAAGGGTGCGAACCGTAGCTGATTTTGTCTCATCAGCTTTTCGAAGTACGGAATTTCCAATTGTTTGAGCGCTTACAAACCGAAACTATATTTGAAACTTAATGAAACCAGTGGCGTAGCCTGGCCAAAATTTGGGGGGCCAAAATGTTTGACTTCAGGCGAGCAACAGTATTTTTTTGGGACGCCGCTTCTCAAAGCACAAAATGACTAGATATGCTAAATATTTGGGGGTGCCATGGCCCCCTGGCTACGCCTATGAATGAAACTTCACTTTTGGCAATTGCCAAAATGGGAAATGACCAATATTAAAATCTTTGAATACTGAGAATCTTAGATGCTTCTAGTTTGTTTTCTTGTAAACAGCAGTATTTTGTGACAACTTAGTCTACAGTTTATTCACTGGGCAACGTTGTCATGAAGGGTCAACGCAAACGAAAGATCACCTAATCACTAATTGTATAGTGGTGATCTGTAATTTGTTCCAACAAGGAATATTTAAAATTAAAGTAAATGCCGTTGGCAGACTGACAATGCAAGTCTGTTTCTGAAATTTCAAAGGGTTTTTAATTTCTGAGTTCTTTAATATAATAAGACATTGTCTAGAAATGAACGGAGTATTAAAAAAGTTAAACTTTGTGTAATATAATAATACATTGTCTAGAAATGAACTTCGAATTAAAAAAAATTTTGTGTACAGCCTATGTATTGTGATGCCCCGTTTCTAACTGTGCCATGCCCCAACCCCAAATTTGGATCAGCCACTACGGGGTAGTAGGACTCTAACGCATAAAAGTTCTGAAAAAGCACACCACTTCGAACAGTTGCAAAAATCAGAGGTGGGCAGTAGCGAGCTACTAAAATAGCGAGCTACTGTAGCGAGCTAATTTTCCATGAGCGATGGGGGTAGCGCCGCTTTTTTGAAAAAGTAACTCATGCGATAGCGAGCTATCGCACTTCACCGTTACCGCTATTCGCTACTTTGGCGTGAGTGGTGGCCAAAGGAAAAAGTTCGCTTGAGCTTTTCCGTCCGCACACACTGCTGGTAGTAACAGCTCTTCTCACTGTTTTGTGTTGACATTAGATTATTTTTTGCGGTAATCTAGCAGCATCAGGAAAGATTTAGCTCAGTTGCTTTTGACCTGAACGATCGGTTCCATTTTAGTTCGGAAAAATCAACATCATCAACAATCTTAAAGCAGTTCGGGCTTGGAAATATAGGCTACTGCTGCTAGTAAAGCTGCATAAAAGTGAGTTGAATGCTTGGAATAAATGCCGCTCTGGATTCAGTCAGTACTTCGCTGCATGTGTAGCTCCAGTTTTTTGTTTTTACTTATATGTCAATATGACATTTTTTTAGTTTGGTTCGACTTCAGCGTGTTTGGCTCTGTGCATAACCTATTGCAAGTTTTTGTTAAAGTTACAGAACAAGATACGGCTTTTTGACGCTCGGAAAAAAATAGCACGTGATATTATTATCACCACATTCAAGTTATTCAATTAAAGCAAAAAAAGTTTGCGGCTATGGCCGATTTTCAGTTTGTGAACGCCAACCAATTGAGAGCTAACATCGTGAATACGTTGGCGTGATACAGTATTGCAGTTTTGAGTAGACTGTACCAAGTTCTTCAACACACACCATCAAATTTATCGGGAACGTTGATTAAACAATTCTGATTTTTATTGTGAAACTGTTACGTCTAAGTTGAACTTGCTCGTAAATCAAAGTTATGAAAATTATTTCTCGCAAATGTTCTGGTAGCATAACAATCTTGCAAATGTTCTGGTAGCATAACAGAAAATCGACGTTGATGAAAGGAAGTCAAATGTTTACGTAAAATCCGGCTTAAAAGTTTTACAAGTATTTTTTCCAACATATCCGATCGGGCAAAACAGTATCTGCAAACGGACCAGAATTATTTTGACAGATTTGAAAATAAGTATGAGCTTTCAACATTTTAGTCCTGCAGTATAAAGCAACACGCAAATCCAATCAGCAATGTGCTTTGATCACTCTCTCCTTTTTGGTGTTTAGGCATTAGATGAAAACCGTTACGGAAGCCCTTACGAAAAAAGCGTCTCAAATGCTAAGGTTCGTTCATTTAGAAGGGCGTTTTTAGGTACTGCTGCTGAAACAAAGTTTTCCTTGCAATTATCCGGGCATCAGGTGGCGCAATAGAAAATCAGTGAATCAGGACCGGAAAAATTACGGCAAAAACAAAGATGCTACATTCGCTCATTTGCAATAAAACCACAGGAGTCCTGAGTATTGCAGCTAGCATTTGCTTATGTGTAATTCAATTTTCATTCGTTTGTCGTGCTTTCACATAATTTTCAAGAACTTATTGAAAACATGTCGCGTTTGCCAATGTAATTTTACAAAAAATTTTTATGACGAGTTTTCGAAAAATAATATGCTGTTTTCGTATCAGGGCAAACATTTTTTTGAAATAATCTCTCACGGCGTTTTCAAAACTTGTTGCGAAAATTTCTTATCCTAGGGTAGAAACAACGTAGTAAATATCATTCCAGCGTGTAGTTGATATGTTGATATTCTAAGGCGTGTAAAAAATCGGAAAACTGCGCAGCTAAGCCTCTCGTATGCTGTTGAGTTTTCTTCTGCATTTTCATGATGGCTGTTTCAACAACTGAATCAAGACAACCTTCTCCTTTCTGCAAAGTAAAATTGGTCATGCTGACAATAACTCCATATCACCACACCCACCAATTCTGTCACATGACGAAAAGCATCTGTCGAATGAACTGACATCAGCTAGTGCCTTGTCTAAATCGGTCGGTATTTTTGTCGTTAGACGGTGAATTTGCTCTATAACCAAAATAATTTTACACTGATTTCAAAACCGCTTTGCATTTCTCATGCATTTTTATACCTGATAGTCATCTTTTACTTCACTTGGGAGATAACATTTGCGGTCGTTTCAATGCTGTTTCAATTAATATCTCTTACAAGACATACAAAAGCACAAAATCGCCGATTGTTTTGCAGAACCATCTTGCAAATGTGCAGAAAAATCAGATGTCTCTCAGCAACGGCATAATGGGGCTCATAACTCGCATTAGCAATTTTTCTTTTTGTCTGTATTCTGTGAAAATAGTTTGTATCAGAAGCGATTCTGTCCTCAAGAGTCGTTCGTTTTTTGTAAAGTGCTTTGACTTCTGTCGCTGCAACACTACACAAAAGATTGCTGTTTGAAATCTGCGTAGTCGTAGACTATTTCATTTCGTTCAAACCAGAACGGAAAAGTTCTTGCAACTTACCTTGGTAATGAAATGTCGCTTTTTTGCTACGTCACACGTTCTTTTTCGTATAGACGTAGTGACATTTGTTTCACATTGCAATTAATTTGGAGAGACGCTATCTTTGTAAATGTCGTCGCGGTAAGTTTAAATTTGAGCTTCGTGGCACGGATTGTACTAACTAAACCGAAAACAACTGCATAATTCGCTTTTTGCAATCGAATCAATTTAGTCTTATGAAAATAATATCCTGTTTGAGAACCGTCAAATACAATATTGATACTCCAGTTAACAATAGCATTGTTTGTTTTTATTACCATTTGTATATTTCGTAGGAACTTGCACGGTCACAACCCAGCAACAAAAACTTTGCACCGGTGAAAAAATTAAGGTTTTCGCTGAACAAACAGTGATGTGCACAGGCGCACAGCAACGTTGAATAAAACACGTAATTTTGCCTAAGCCAGGGGTTCCCAAATTTTCTCTGGCAATGTACCCCTTCAGCATTTCGATAGATGAGCGTGTACCTCTAAAACAAGATCTCCAAACTTTTTTGTCCAAAGGCTACATAAGCTATTACAGAACATATCGAGGGCCAGACGTCTTACGTAATGTGATTGTTTTAGGTCAGGGTATGTTACATTCTGCCAAATCAACAAAATTTTGGTAATTTTTTTCATCATTTGACAAAATGGCTTCGCGGGCCGCATTTGGCCAGTGGGCCGTAGTTTGGAGACCCCTGCTCAAAAACAGTGTTTCTCAAACGTTTTTATTCCATCGCCCCCCTTACACTCTCGACACGTCCTTTACGACCCCAAGCCTGATAAAGCACACACAAGGTAGTAAATTTAAAGAATTTTATTTAATGGAAGTATTAAATAGCTGAACCAAGCTATTAAATAGCTTAACTAAGCAATTGTATTACGACGCTAATATTACGTTCAGGATTCTTGTGAAAATAAACCACACTGTAGCAGGGCACACAGACGATCCAGAGTAAAAATTTAACGGATAAATTGCTTTAACAACAAGCTCCAACGAATATCTTAGTAAATTAAAATTTGCAAGAAACTAACATGCCATAACAGTAGGCTATTGAAGTTAACTCAACGATCGAGTAGTGGTTGAGCGTTTTTGCCCCTTTGTGTTGTTTCCTCCTTATCTCCTCTTTTGGTTTCATCGCCCCCCTTGCCCCTCAAAATTGTTCCCAAGGGGGTGATTCCGCCTACTTTGAGAACCACTGATCTAAAATTTCATATGACAAAAATGCTGAGGAAGATAATATAAAAATGCAGCAAACATATACAGCAATTAGGCCTACAGGCTCTAGCTTTGCAGCAGGCTGTTTGAGGAATCTCCTGCCTGGTTCTGCTCCCACCTTCTTGCAATGATTCAAGCTTGCACTCATCATTCAGTAATAATATTTAAGTCACAACAATGACCCACACCAAGCGAATCAATCGAAATTTATTGCGTTAAGGAAACTAGTTTCTTGTGTGACACATCGTACACCGATTATTTTTAGAGCTGGTGCAGGAATATGCACGTTTGCAGCCAATCCATTCAACCATTCAACACTTGGATTGCACTTTCAAAAGCTAGAATGTTAACAAACGGTGGTTGGCCAATTTGCTCTCGATACCTAAACAGGCTATCGTTATACGCAGGCTATATAAACTAAAATCCTATTCAAAGCTGTTATTGTGAATAAACCAAAACATGGAGAAACAAGGAGCTCAGTTTGCAATGCCTGTAGTCATAGTTTGTTCAGGGGATTTAACTAAAACCAAAGATCAACATCTGCTTTTTTATAAAATCTAAAATGATGCCTAAAAACTTCGTGGCTGATGCAAATACCCGGTTTTCCCCCACCCTGGTTGTGGGCCTGATTCGACTTACACGCGCGTAAAACCTTGTTAAAAAGAATTTTTGACCTTTCTATTGCTTGATTATTATCTTGAGTTCTATATTCGACTCCAGCGAGAAAGCAGCAATAAAGGCGATTGATAAACCGACAGCAATCCATTAAAAAAGTAAATGCACTCTACGTGTGTCTGCAGTCTAAGTTTCATTTATGTGCATTTGCTGTAAAATGAACAATTCCTAATCATAACTGCTCAATGACTTATTTTCAGATCATGGTTGTTCAAAAAAGGGGCACCTAACAAAATTGATAGCTTTGAAAAAACATTTCAAGGTGAGACTGTAAAATAAATCCTACTTCTGCAAAACAGCACAAATTTTAAAAGTTCACCAAAAATAGCGGTAGCGATAGCTCGCTACTATTTTTGTTCAGTAACGGGAGGGGTAGCGCCGCTATTATTTTCAGCAAATAGCGATGCTACATTATTTTCAAAATAGCGGTTGCCCACCTCTGGCAAAAACGGCTAATTGACAATAACTGGCACCTACGCAAGTTTGAAATTCGATTGCGTCACGATCTATTACCTCACACTGGACAAAATATACAGGCATTGCTTGAATCAGCCTTACCATGCAACAGGTTTTTGGTAAGCCGTTACTGAATTCCCAGTACACTGTTCTGAGACAAATGTAATGATGTCCTTGGATAGAAAACATTTTCAATTGTTAACTCAATAATTATTTTCTCCGTTTTTGCTGCAGAAAGGTTTTCTGTTTTTTTAACAAGCATTCCCAAATTTTTTAGTATCACAAGTTCAAAGTTGGAGCTCGTAGATTTTGCAGATGACAAAGCGTAAAACATGCCAAAGTAGTGATCTGTGTGAGAGTCCCACATTAATAAGTGCTCTCTACACCAAAGGGTCCCCCCTGTAGTTACACAAAACAAAAAAGTGTGACTAAACCGCGGGTGTAAGCAGAGGCGCAGCCAGGATTTTTCTAAGGGGGGGGCTGAAATTATGGAAGCAAAAGCTATAAAAAGGAAAAATTGCTTGTGATAAGAATAGCCAGGAAAGCACATATATTGTGGATAAACAGTTGA
>Ga0210059_1002271_pt1 | contig 29940 bp, 17 predicted proteins | sample Ectturendosymbi2_FD_188042 | JGI IMG/M metagenome (GOLD analysis project Ga0210059, IMG submission 188042) | Ecteinascidia turbinata endosymbiont from Florida, USA - Sample 2 (SPAdes) (version 2) | ecosystem: Host-associated > Tunicates > Ascidians > Unclassified | place: Key West, Florida...
GAAGCACATTTGAGCGGTGGAGAGGGGGGAAGCACATTTGAGCGGTGGAGAGGGGGGGGCACTTTTATGGACGACCCCGGTGCCACTTAACCTCGTTACGTCACTGCTCATGGTGTTAAGCTTATTTACATAAAAATAACATTTGCTTAAATAGATAGACCTAAACTAAAAAAACTCCAGTACTATTCTTGACTATCAGTCAGAGGCGTAACGAAGGGGGGGAAAGGGGGACACAATTCCCTGGGCGTCGAATCACCATAGGGCGCCAAATGACTGCGGAGGGCGCCGAAAAGTTCCAAAAATGTCACAAGCGCCTTCTTCAATGCAGTATGCAGTGCATTTGATTCCGAAAGATCTCAGGTTCAAACATAGGGACGCCGAACTTGTTTCTTGCCCCGGGCGCCATTTAATCTCGTTACGCCCTTGCTATCAATATATACTTTACACGTGTAAAATGGTTACAGTGAAACCTGCTTAATAGAGCACCGGTTACAAGAATGCATACCCGTATTTGAGCAAGTTTTGAATATCCCGGAAAAGGTATAAAAAACTCCTTTCTCTTTTAACACGAAAGAAGTATATACTGTAAAGTAATTGCAGGTTAGTAGGCGTAGCGCGGAGTCCTAGAAGCAACCGGTCAAATCGGTTTGAAACCAGCTCTGCCCACATGACGAAAACCATGCATTTTTAACATTTACTGCTTTGGCAACCATTCGTATGAAGCACAACGCATCGATTGTGGAGTCGTAGCAAAGAGTCCCATGCACTGGATGTCCTTTCTGCTTCCACAGAACCGGGCTGGTTAGTGAGTTTGAAGATTTGCAGGGCGTTAAAAGAGTAAAACTCCTTAGTAACGTTACTTTTTCATCCAGTTAACTGACAAAAATATATCCGCATATCGGATTGCAAAAAAACTCTCGATTATCCGGTTAAACGTTATCCGGATAATACAACCCTAGTCAAAGTCAAATGGATTTGTTTCCTGCTCTGCCTTAACGTTGCTTCATTTCTAATTGAAAATAAATCTAGAATCAATTCGAAACGTCTCAGTAGTGTTGATGAAGCTGATCTGTCTGTCCACTCGTTTTCTGCTCCGAAGGCTGTTGCTTCTGTCTTCCCTGTCTGTAGGTTTGCACCGATATACGATATAACTAGAGAGAGAGTAGCTCAGAAATCTATTAAAGAAAGAAGCGCAGAAAACGACTTTTCATTCTTCAACAGCAAAAACTTATAAACGTTTGCAGCACGGTTTTTGTTGATCAGATTTTAACGGCGGCCGCATCTACAATCCCAGCTCAGTCTATTGAGGAAAAAACGTCGAGGTTTTATTCCATGTTTGCTGCAGTAAGGCCAAGAAAAACTTAAGTAGAATAGGAACTTGTTTGAAGCGGCGCGATGAGAACAGTCGCTCTGCTGTGTGGCAAAGACTCAATCCATGCAGACAGGGCGAGTAAGTCACTTCAGATATGTTAACACACTATGTCGTCACAATCGGACCGATGTTGGCACAGGGCTATTTTACACAAGGGAGGACCCGAGTTGCCAAAAGCCACAAAGGTGTTCGTCGTTAGTGCCGCGGAACTTTTCCATGAAACTTGATAGTTTGTCTGCTGCTGTTTGGCAGGAAGTTCGGCCAGTCATCCCCACTTTGATGAAGAAGAGGAGTAAGCAGGCAAAGATATAACAAATAAAGACTCTTCAAACTCAAAATAAAAAGTTCTAAAAATGGTCGCTGCTTTGCCGTGTTGGCCACCATCAAGCGCAACACACTGTCCCACTGCAACCACGTGACTCCCAGGGTCACAGCTCCATCGTCTCAGTCTCGTTCTCAGAGAACTCGCTCAGCGTCGACTCCTCGGAGTCGCTCGACTCTTCCACAGCTGCAGAACCATTCGATCCCAGGCCGTTCTTTTTCTCGTATTCAAGAAGGGCTTCTTCAGTAGCGTACCTTTTCACGTACTCTGTAACAGAAGGTTGTTGGTCAGACTTGTTTCTGCATGCAGCGGTGGGTCCTGGATGAGGCAATTGAGGCACTTTCCTCGGACACCCCTATACATGAAGCTTTTTTTGCCAATTATGCTTCATAACAATCAGGTTTTTAAAGGAAACTGTTAGGTAACCAGTATGGCCTTGTAGGGACCCGATTTTCTCTTATTCTAGGGACCCGTAAAATACCTTAAAAAAACTGTAACAATGCTTTACAACAGGGTTGCCAAATTGGCTTTTTTGAAGCCAGATTTTGAAATTCTGGCTTTTTTTGGAAATCAATAAAAGTCAGACAAAATCTGGCTTTTTCTGGATTTTTTTTAGTCCGAACGGCTTGGCTCTGGAAAAACATTGTCTGAGCTGCGTATTCATTAAAAATATCTTCTGCAAAGATTCTACAACTATGCAGCATGCACAAAATCTTGGAAATATTTACCGTTGCCCTAAAAATGATCGATTTTATTGATAAGAAACAAATGCATGACAGTGTGATTGCGGGGAAAGTAAATGCTTGTAAAGAGTGGAATCGTATTGTATCAATGTTTCTGACGAGTTTTAACGTCTGTTTTGTGTTTGGTTGTACATATTTTATGTGTTAATGCCTTAAAACTGCTATCTGGCTTTTTTGGGACAAGGTTTGGCTTTTTCTGGTGAAGACAGGTTGGTAACCCTACTTTATAATAACTCAGGATTGACCATATTTTCACCACTTTATAAACTTTTGCAAGTTACAACTCTGCAGTAGATTTGCAAGTCGTATAGCAGATATGACACCTTCGTGCAGTAAATGCACGAGTTAAACAGAATATATTCGGCTGAAGCAGAAAAACGAAGGAAGGAGAGTTAAGGAAAAACAGATGTAAACAACAGAGACATCTCCGATTAAAAATATAGTTAATAGATATATTTGAGGAAACTTGTGAAGGACAAAGCCAGATGAGGATGACTGTTACGATTTTGCAGGGCATCATCATCACGAAACTAGTACGAGCAGTTGAAGTGAGACGCTAGCAGGGCTACTCAATTATTTTAAGAAAGGGTCCAGTTACAAATGTCAAAAATTTTCCAGGTCCGTTCACTCCCATAAAATCATGCAAATGTGACAAGTCTTGGATTTTTCTAACAAAAAACGTATTATGAGAATTTAAAACGGTTATACTGTACATAGATATAAAAAATCCAGTAAATGAATACAGATATTAACAAACGCTGTCAGAGTTATTTATTGTTCTGCTGGTGGGAGCAATGGCATTTTGTGCTTCTTGGGAGTTACCTAAATTTTTGTTCCAAGGTAGTGACAGCGAGTAGAAGGTAATGGTCAAGGTTTTATTCGTGATACAGATGCGATACTTGTTCTTTATGAGCTTTTTTTTTGACAGTGCGGACTGTCAGCAGTCAGTGGCGTAACTATATGTTTGGTCCATGAGGGAAAACGTAGCTGAAAAAGGTCCACTGCCCACTGTAGGACGGTTGCTAGCAACACTCAGAAAAAAACTGAGAAATGACGGTGAATCCGGATGAGGATAGCTATACTAAAACCCTAAATCACCAACAAATCCTCCGAAAAACGCAAAAAACTACTGAAAACCAAAAGAATGCTAAAACTGAAGTATAAGCCAAGTGAGGGCCCGAGTTTTACATTTACTGTAACTGGCAGGAGGGGACAATTCGCCCCTCCAGCAGCGGCAGGTAGAACCAAACACCGTAAGAATTTCCACTGACTATTTGCGACGAGTGGAAAAAATTTTGGAGATACCTTACTTTGACAAGAAGTTCTCAGGTGTGCCATCAAAAAATATTTCTTTCACTGCTACATTATATTGGAATTCAATTAATTCCAGTTGAGTTTTGGCTGCGTCCACACCAGTGGTGTTAAGCTTCCGGAGCTCAGCTTCGCCACTTTCATCAGTGAATGCAGTGAATGATGGGTCGTTGCCTACAAATATAAGCGAAGATGCCCAGCAGAGCTCCGGCACCTATGTTGAGAATTCGGTAATGTCTGTGGTCACTAAAAAAGGTTTTGAGGAAAGAGCAGGCACTGTTTTCGAAAGAAATTCGCCAAACTGTTCGACAATGTTGGTAATCAACTTTCCAAGAAGTTGAATATATCCTATCTGGAATCTTCTTGCTTTTATTTTCCCCAAATGCCTCGGAAAATGACTAAGTTCGTTTTGAATGACCTGTTTGAAGACATTAAACTTTTTCTGGAAAGGGCGAGTATTAGTGATCAAATCAAGAGTAGTATGTTTTTTCTCCTAGAAGTTTTAAAATCAAGTCGTTCAGTTGTTACACTGTGTCAGCCAAAAATTCAACAGTTTCCCTTTCTTTATCATTTCTTAAAAAAGTTGAAAATGCCTCAGCTTTTCTTCACATTTTGTTGACTTCCTGCAAAAAAAATCATTTCGTAAAGGACCAAAATCTCTGCAAAACTCTTCCATTAATCAAGCATCTTTAATAACCGTGCACAAATAAATTGGTGTGATTGTATTGTTTTCGGAAAGAAAACGTTTCATTGCTATATTCCAGCCTTGAATCCACTATTTTTACCAGGATAGACATTGTAGTGACAAGCCATTGTTGAACAATTATGACGAAACAATTACTTTGAACCAAAAAATCGTAGCTTGCCCAACTCAGGTGTGCACTGCAATTTAGCTGAACAACAGCCTGATCGACAATCACACAGTTGGCGAGGAGTAAATGCTTTAGTAGTATGGCCAAAAGCGCAAAATTTTGGGATAAAAACTTCTGGGTATAGAATACACCTTCGTGAGTCTGACGAGGTCCGGCCGTCGCCATCCAAAAGTCCGGATTCGGACCGCGGTCCGCCATTTGAGTAGCCCTGTGCTAGAACATGATACAGAAACCCCTGCTGTTGCCGACAAAGCTGAAGAATTCATTTTTGCTGTGGTTTTTCAAGTAGCCTTTGCTGTGGTTTTTCAAGTAGCCTGAGTGCCTACTTCTTTTAAAGGGTCCCCTCAAAATCTTTCCTCACCCCCTCCATTCCTAGACCCACCACTGCTTGCGTGAACGATCTAGTATTGCTTAAAACACTTACGCACTGCGGCTTTTGCATCGAAAGCACTTGTCTTTTGCCACCTATCGAATGAGACAAAGGCAGATAGATTGATCCACACACACAGTTAGCAGCTAAGGTGCTTGAGACTACCACTCTTCAATACTTACCACTTTCTTCAAAAATAAAACACTAAAAGAAAAACTTGGCAATCTCGATGTAATCACCTTTGATCTTTTTGACGTAATCCTCAGGTTTGTGCAGGTACAAGGCAGCTGCATCTCCGTTCAATGGATCAACGGGATTGGGATATGAGAGAAGTTGTGGAAGAAAAGCTTCGAATATATTGCTCAGGTCTGTTTGGAAAGATTAACAAACATGGCAACTGAAACATCACACAGACATTAATTGCTACCAGACAGTCGAATCTCTCATGTCCACACTGTTGTAGACCAATGAAATAACGTAGTCCTTTCTTGAGTGAGCCTAACGAGCCTACCACCTTCTATTGGGGGTAATTCAAATAAACAGACCTATCATCAACTGTGAAAATGCGAAAATGCACGAAAGATCTCTATTAACTCGACAAACACCATGCTACAAGAAAAAATAAACTGTCTGGGTCAGTGACGGTGCCGTCAGGGGAGGCAGTGCTTCTCCTATCATCATAATCGTGAAATGTTTAAAAAAATTAGGGATCCAAAATAACAAAACATTTGTCCTTTCATCGTGAATAAGTGCAATTGCTCTGTGATTCTAATAATTTTCACAGTCAATCCATCAGCGTATTTTTTCTTCAAGTCAGGCGAATGTCACGAAGGGAGGCAGCGACTGCTTGTGCCTCCTCTCGCCGGGTGGCTTTCGCATTGAGCAGTCTGTCACCGACCGTGTTGGTGAGCGCGTGCCGTGCAGTTAATCTCTCTGTAACCTTCATGTCACCTACAGTGTAATGTTTGTATACACTTTTAATATATGTACTCGCATTCTACACTATAGATCATGTGGTTTTCGTTGGTTAACAAATTGAATATGCAGCGCTATGTCCGTTCAACGGCTGATCTGACAGCGCTGCAGTGATAAAGCGGCAAGGGAGGCACCGACTGCTTGTGCCTCCTCTCCGGTTGGTTTTCGCATTGCGTAATGCTTTACAAAGTGAGCTGCTGAGCGCGGAAAATGCAACTAATCTCCATGGAGTTTGTATATTGCCACTAGTGTAGTGTTTGTACACATAGGTCCTCGCATTCCATAGTCTAGCACTTACTCCACATTGAGTAATATGCTGAATATGTAGCCATATGCCAAATCAGCAGCTCGTCAGACATAGAGCAACTGTTAAGGCGGTGAAGGGAGGCAACCAATATCTCTGCCTCAATGAAAACGCTCCATTGTTACGACACAGTTATACAATTCTGTCGTACTGATACGGCATCCTTGGCTTGACTGATAAGCCGCGTTGTGGAAAATTGCTATGAAAATGTGTTGACTATACAACAGGATTTTGTGACATGAAAAATCTGCCATGAAGCCTCAGCAGACATGAGAGGTCAACAAACCACATTCAAACCAAATTTCTTTAAAAACGTTTGGAAGCACAAGGATAGATTTAGCTTTGAACAAACAGAGCTAAATACCAGCGTTCACAATGCTGAGGTAATTGACATGTTTCATTGAAGCTTTCTGCAGCTGCCGACCATACTGATGGTCAGCATTCTCGGTTGGATCACTGTATGCATGGTAAACGTATGCATAAGTTATAAGACTATCAACTTTTTAATGAAGCCGTTAAACCAGTAGCTGGTAAGTCACTTCAGTTTGGCCCTCCTATATTTTACCTTTTTTCAAATCTGGAATCGCCTCTGAACCTATCTGTGTGTAGAAATTATGATATGGAATAGAAAGCAAAAACAACAGTCAATCTGCAAGCAGCCACTTAGTGGTGAATTTATGCTACTCCATTCAATTCATACACTCGCAAAATTGGCTTTGAAAGAGACAGTGCCTCCCCAGCCACGAACCTCACCGCAGGTCACTGGTCTGGGTTATGTTGCACCCTAGCTTTCCATTACAGAATGAATTTAGCAACTGCGAGGCCCAAGAAGCTGGAACTTAGATGCATGTAGTCTAGTTAATAAAAGTCTAATAGCATAAATGATATCAAGGCAAAAACCATACTGAATGAAATTTGAAGATTTAAACATTTTCAAATATTTCAACCACCACCGGCTTACCATACAACGAAGTCCATGACTGGTTGATGACATCAAGACACACCGTTCCAGAGCTACAAGATAATATGCAACAACAGTGAATGCTCTTTTAATTCCACTACTATTATGCAATTTCCCTCAAAAGAAACACTTGATTTTAAACAGTTTTTTTTGTAATTTTCTCCTACTTCCTGCAGCAGCAAGGTTAACAGGGATTGGTAGGACTGAAGTTTTTTTTTATAGTCAAGTGCAACGATTCTAGATTGAGGAACTAAAAAGCAAAAAGATACATAACTTTTACAGATGCAGTTGATCTACCATTATGCAAATAAAGTAGTGTGCAAGAAAACAGCTCACCCTTCATCGATGTTGGGATGAAATATGCGATTAACAAAACCTGAAAAAAAAAACATGTTCCCACAAACTTCAAAGTAAATACCCTATGATTCTTTCATCTAAATATAAAAATGACATGGGCACAAAATACATATTATCTCCACAAAATAATGGCACTTGGAGAAGCCATGGCCTGGTGTCCCCTAAATACACTATAGATGACAAACTGAAATTTTGTGTGTAATAAACATACAGAGGTCATAAAACTAATTCACTCAGTCTGGTTGATCCAAGAAACTATAATCAAGGGCACATGAAAGAAGTCTTGCCACCTTTTCCTGTAATATATAATTATTATATAGCAAGCCCACATATGGAACTCACCCACACTTTGTGAGTATAGAAAATTTAGAATGGCTGACATTACTTCATACATCTTTTATAGGTGTTTCTAAAAACATCACTCATAGAAACAGAATTGATGCTGCCTATCCAGTAGGGCAAAATACATGCTCTGATAAGACTACAGTGGTCTGATTCTTGGTTGTGAAAGATTTCCTTTCAGTACTCATAGAAACATACTGTACTAAAGTTTTAACAAGTGTCTCCTGCACTCACTGCAATCATTTTTTCAAGCACGTCTATGAATGCATCAAAAAATATAATTTGCAGTGAAGGCATTCTGCAGGATGATATTAAGCAGTGTATTCATCAGAAATAGGAGATTAGCATTTTCAGTACTTTAAGATAATAGCTGCTTTGCAGGCTTCACTCTGGGTTCCACTGATAAAGCCACAATGACTGCACTAATACAGTAACATCTGGAGAATAATTATGTAAGACTTTATAACTTCACCTTATCAAAGCAAAACAAGCAGGAAACTTGCCATTTAACCAAGACAAGATGGAAGTTTCTGGTTGGTCTTAGAAACCTGTCTGGCAGTAATTTAAGCACAAAGTTTTACTCAAGTTTCCAAGATGTTTTATTTGACTTTGATTTCTCAATTTGAAATGACATTTTTGGATGAATATATCAGTTATTCCCACCTGGAAATGACCAACCTACACCCATAAAAACAATGAGGTCATATAGCCAATAAATATATACCAAACTTCATGAAACACAAATAAACAAAGTATTTTTGGTAATGAATGAACAGAATCTTCTCACACCAAAATTGGTAAGTTTTTAATGTCACAAGTGATGACATACTGTTACTGTATGCTATGATATAGTGGCATAGTCAAATTGTTGAAGGTTTGTGACACACCCAAGACTTACAATGCTGTGAAGCATAAAGGTCTATTTGAATAAGATTTCAGGACTGAGGATGTGTAAAGTTACATGAAATTGATTTCCTACTAAAATAGATTTTCTTATTGATTAGACTTCATCACCTCTGTGGAGTCTAGTTAGTTGAAAACAGATCTGTGCAAGTCTGAATCATCGTAAAGTTGTAAAAGCAGAAGCCAGTCAGCTGAATCCTCAAAAGCTTGCGGAAAACCTAGAACTGTTGCAGATATTGTGTTGGAAACTTACTAGCACTTTCTTCAACCATTTTCTTTTCTTGCACTCTGCAATTACTATTTTGCAAGTTTGGAACTAAGTTTATGTGCTTCATTTATTTTAAGGAAAACTGACAATGCAAGTTAGTAATATAAAAAAGTTCATGAGATTTTCATATGATGGATGAAAGTATAATTTTCATTAACCAACTGTTCATACTAAAAGTAGGTTCACCAGGTAGGTCTGCACCCTATCACAACCTCCCATTTCATGCACATTTTACAATGAGCCTACTCAGACCTTATCAGAACAACATACAGCAGTTCTGAGCATGAAAGTTACTATGCTAGTGCCACATGTCTACGCAACTGTGCATCCCTTGTTATTGCCATGTGTGCATTAGTTATATTTTGTTGTATGTGGATGTGAAAACATTAAACAAAAGTTCACTAAATTCATCCAAAGAGCTTTTTCCAACACAAATAAGACATGAACATGGCAATATAGCAGAAACACCAGCTAATGCAATGGAGTGGGATCTTCTACAGTATTGTAATATGGTGATAGCAAAAAATAAGCAACTGAGTTTGCAAGAAATGTGCTATAATAACATTTAAAGGTTCATTGAAGTTCCATACTATGACACTTAGAAACTACAGCAATATTTTAACCAAATATTTTTCACTTTTATTAAAACTTTTACTGTTGTGTTTTTAGATTTTGCAAGAAATTTAAAATTAAACTTAACATTAATACATTAGCTGCCAGTCCACGAATATATTGTACTTGGAAATAAGGGAAAAAACAGGGATATTTCAGTTGACTTACCAACTGCAAAGCTCCTCAGCCGATTGCGCTAGAGAGCTGTTTAAACCCTCAAAAGACTCAGCAAGTCTTTGAGTCTGCAATGAAAAACAAATTTGTTTCGTTTTTTTGTGATTGACGTCAAAAGTAAGGTAGGTTTTTGGCTGTTTTTGCCTGCTGGTACTTGACCTGAACCCAACTGCTAGACGGAAGTATTTCGCTGAAATTTTCAATGGAAACTAGGCCACATCTTCTGAGACCTTGATTGACTTTCTAGCGTTTCTGGTTCATAAGTTATTATCTAAAATACACAAAGTAATTATCTAAATATGGGATTAGTTACTTTGTTTATTATAGATCACAATTTTTGAACCAGAAACCCCAGCAAGTTCAAAGTATCAGAAGACTCAGATTTTAGCCTAGTTTCCAATGAAAACTGAGTGAAAAACTACCATCTAGTGGTTTGGGCCTAGGGCCAGAAGTGGGCCAAGAAGGCCTAAAACAACTCCCCTTATGACTTCACTCACAAAAAAACAGAAACCCAAAACCAAATTTTTTTTCATTGCAGACGTAAAGACATGCCGAATCTTTAGAGGGTTTCAACAGCTCTTTAGCACAATCGTCGGCAAAGATACTCCCATGCAAAAACACATACAAATTGCTGGATATGGAAGGTGTTAAGAGCAGATCACAGCATTTGTTCAACAACATAATTAAAAATACCTAACATAACAGACTGACAAAATAATCACAAAGGATCATCAAATGCATTTAATGCTCAATATATTGTTAGACTTTTTTAAAGTGCTGCATGTTCGGCACCACAAACAATCACCTAAATAAAATTTCTACATCTGTTTATCAGTAAAACAGAAAATAACAGAACTACTTCTGTAACAGCAAAGCAGCACTTGCTCAAATGACCACAACCCAGGGATAAATTTTGTTGTACCTGTTCAGTTGGTTGAAACATTGAAGATGCAACGCATCTGACCACTTAGCTTACATTTTATTACTTGATAACACCAACCCAGTTTGATGTAATGGTTTGTTGAATAGTACAGCTCTTGCCTAAAAACTTGGCAGGGAACACCCTATCCACTAAACTAGCAAGCCAGTTCACAGAATCTGTCAAAAAAAGAAGACATTGAATGGGTATTTTAATGTTTAAACACTTTGTGGTGACATTTAACAAGTTTCATTTCAAAGGGATAAGTTCTGTGTACTTTACACAAGATTTGGATGTCTGCAACAATTCAACATGCAAATTTACAACAATTGACTCACTGTTGTAAACACAAACTTTGGTGTTACCTAATAACACTAGTGTGATACTTGGCAGATTCACAGAAGTGCTTTGAAACTTATTGGGCTTCTTGCCATAACACATAGAGCCAGAGTTAAATTTACAGTTAAATCCAAAGTTTCACATACGTGAACATCCTATTCAGACAGACGCTAATATCTTAAAGAAAACGAATGGATTTAAACCAGGGGTGCCTGAAGTGTCGCCTGTAGGAAGAATTTCTGTGGCCCCCATCTGGGGGCTTAGTTACACTTAGTTAAGTTATATTGCTTATGACGAAGAAAACTTAGCTGTTTTGGACATATATTTCCCAGATTTTTTTAATTTTTGTAGTGCAATAACACAAAGGTAGCAGAATTCCAAACATCATAGCCCAATGTACAGGCTTTTCAGCTTACAAGACCAACATATCGAAAGTCATGGCTTCAAATATTTTAGAGCAAATGTCAAAAAATGTAGTTTATAATCAAGTTTTTATAAGACGTGAATAATGCAAACAAGCTTACGAGCTATCATTCTGTTATGTGATAATCATTTATTATTTGTAAGGCACTGTGAATTGCATGTACCGGCATGGTTGGTTTGTATTGTAGAATTTACTGGTAGTGCTTTCGATGGCATTTCTGCTTCAAATAAAGGCAGATTAATATTAGTGCAATGCAGGCTGCAGCTTGTAGTTTTTGTATTTCCAAACGTTTTGAGAAAACAAGTGAGTAAGAAAAGGCGCATTCAAGATGAGGGCCATATGTTTAAAAAAAGTGGACTAAAATTTTTAGAGAAAGCTAAGTGTTTGATATGTAAGTAGAAAGTGGTGGTTATGATAGACTACAGCTTGAAGCAGCATTACCAAAAAAACATGTCACTTACCACTCACTTAAGTGAACATCAGAGATTAGCATAGATAAAAAAGTTGCAAGAAGAAGTTATTTCGCAGAAGTTAATATTCAAAAAGATGAATCAAGAATCACAGGCTTCCACTCACGCTAGTTACGTAGTGGCCTATGACATCACCAAACAAGGAAAACCTTTTACAGAAGGTGAATTTTTCAAAAACCTGATGCTAAAAGCAGATGTAGTGTGTCCAGTTAGAAAAGGTGCTATCCAAAATGTAGGTTTTGCATGAATGACAATAACATGTGGAGAAGAAGTTAGTAATGATCAACTTCAGAGCAATGTACAGAAATTTGTCTCTGTATCACTGACTCTGGAGGAGTCCATAAACATTGGCTCCAATGCACCACTTCTTATTTTTGTCCATGGAGAAAGAAATGATTTTGATTTCCAAGTTTCAGAAGAACTTCTAGCTCAGGTTAGTTTGAAGGAGTGAACAAGGGGTTGTGATATTTTTGAAGCAATTTGTGATGCTACTGATCAGAGCAATTTATTTGCCTAATTTTAAATGGTCTCAATTAGTTGGCGTGACAACGGATGGTGCCCCATCTATGACAGGAAGAGAATCAGGTCTTGTGGCTCTGCTAAGAAAAAAGGAAATTGAGTACTCTGAATCTGATTTAATACATTACCACTGTATTGTTCACCAGGAGGCGCTGGTGGCACGTGTTCTGAACCTGAATGATGTGGTGAAAATTGTGGTTAAGAGTGTGAATTTCATCAAAAAGACAGGCTTGCACCACCAACAATTCCAGACATTTCTTAAAAGAGTGCAGACCAGAACATGGCGATGTAATACACTTTGCTTCAGTTTAAAGACTGAGCAGGGAGCAAAGTTAAGCGATTCATTCCCTTTGAAAAGAGAATTAGCGAATTCATGACTTTGAAAAACCAGGTTGTACCTGAACTGAAGAGTTATAAGTGGCTATGCAGTTTAATTTTTTTTATATGGTGTAATGAGTCATCTTAATGAACTGACCTTGAAACTTCAAGAAACTGGAAAATTTATTACAAGTCTGTATGATCATGTGAAAGCTTAAAGAAAGCTTGAGTTGTTGCAAAAATAGCTGCTGCAAGGAAATTTGTCCCACTTTCCACATGCCAACAGTTAATTGAAGAACATGAGCATGGTAAGCATACTTTACTGCATTCTAACAAATATAGCAGCATGCTGCAAAACATCGAAAATGAGTTTCAGCGATGGTTTTGTGACTTCCATTGCCACGAACAAGATCTTATGATGTTTGCCAGTCCCTTGCATTGTGGTCCCAAATGTGTACCATCCGACATGCAGTTGAAGTTAATAGAACCGCAAGAAAGCTCAGAGCTGAAATCTGATTTTCGTGGTCTCTCTTCAGATGAGTTTTACTCCTCTCTCCCAGCTTCAACTTACCCAGCCTTGCCCAAGCATGCTAACAGAATGGTGTCTTTTTTTGGTAAATGTACATATGCGAAATGATATTTTCAGTTATGAACTTCAACAAGTCAAAATGACAGACAATGATCACTAATGAACATCTCTCTTCCAGACTTTGCATTTCTACCAGTGCATACGAGCCACGGTATATCAAAATGTTGAATGAAAAATCACAGCTGCATTCTTCACATAAGTCGTACAATTTTCATAGTTATAGGCCACAAAGATGGCGGTAAGTAAGTCAGTCACAGTTTATTGACGGGGAAACTAGTTTCACGTTTTCCAACGCATCATCAGTCCTGTAAATGTAAGACAAATCTTACCGGCGAAATGTTGGCACTTGAAAACAAGTACAGAAAAACACACAAACTGGGGCTAGTTACAACGACATTACTAAAAATTTGCGAAGCTAAAAGGTTGACCTTCCCAGAGCCTCTTAAGCCACTGCTAAGAAAATTGGTGTTTAGTAGCAGTCTAACAAAGACACTTTTCCTCTGGAAATAACACATGTGTGCGATGAACGAATGCCAGAGAGAAACCATGCGATTAAACAGAACGTAACAGCTCATGAAAAATCAAGAAAGGCTGAGATTTTCAACGTAAACTAGACAGTTTGTTCAAGTGGTTAATTTCAATCAAATAGAACAATTAGCTTAACCGAAAAACATATTTTGTACAAACAACTAATACACTGGAAGCATGCAATGAAGCCAAATTTTAGTTATTCTTTGTTCCAAACACAACTTTTTTGTTGGTGGGACAGTTCGTAAGTTCTCCCTTTTCCTGTCTCATAGTTCTTTCAGTAAATGTCAACATTTGCGGAAAACAGTGACAGGGATTCTCTCAACGGATCGAAGACAACAAACAAACTTTAGCCTTGTGGCAAGCTTCTGAGGAAATCTGCCTGCTTTCTGCTTTCATTCTTCTACAATGATTAAAACTTGCAAGCATATCTGTTTTTTATAGTTATAGGCCACAAAGATGGCGGCAATTAAATCAGTCACAGTTTATTGATGGGGAAACTAGTGTGATAGTTTCCACGTCAATAAACTGTGACTGATTTACTTGGCACCATCTTTGTGACCTATAACTATGAAAAACAGATACGCTTGCAAGTTTTAATCGTTGAAGAATGAAAGCAGGCAGATTCCTCAGAAGCTTGCCGCAAGGCTAAGTTGTACATTATTGCAAATTGCTACGATATTGCAAATTGTTTGAATGGTGCAAATAAAAAATATATAAACTATGAGTTCCGTTGCATTGATATAACCAAAGAAATTTGTATTTGGCCATGCTACAATATACAATCTTAAAGCTTAAGTTTACGGACAAAAATTGCGGCCAGCCAAGACTCACAAATAGCAAAATGTGGCCCATGCCTGGGGAACTTTGGGCACCCCTGATTTAAACAATTTATGTATATGTTGAGGAATGTATGCAAAAAAATGTCAAGATGCAAAATCAATTTTAGCAAAGAATACGTAATCATAATAATAATTTAAGCTTTGAAATGATGCTTATCAGTTTCCCTCTCTGAGATCCCAAGCAAAGCTTTTGCCAAGTTGAGTTGTGATCATGAAATGATAAATTTGTTTATGCCAGAACTTGTGTAAAACCAAAGAAGTACTACAGTTTAAAACATTTTTGAAAAACAAATGAAGGTTGAGTTTAATAGATGACTGGCGCCTGATACTACTTATTGCACTGATAATGACTTCCTGGTCCTAATCAACTTTTGTCTGCTTTCATTTCATAACTTTCACTTTTGTCACTACAATTTAATGAAAACTTCTGTTGTTGAGTTGTTGACAAAGATATATTTTCATAACAAGCTTTGAAATCAAAGAACATTTAATTACCTCAAGGCTCAGGGTACTGTACTTAATCAAAGCTTTTTGGTCAATTTGTAAGTTCTGGATATCAACTGTGCTATAAGCCTTGATTGCTAACTCACACTACTTCCATTGGGAACACAATAAATTTACAAAAGCGCCATCAATGTTGTGGCTTGGAAGGTTAATCTAGGAAAATTCTTGAAATTCAATATTGGTGCTTTCTACTTCAAACCAGGAAGGTACAAAGTAAAACACCACTATATGATGTTTTATAATAATAAATGTGTGTTTATTTAACAAAAAAATTTACAATGGGTTCAATTTGACTTGATGTTAATGTGATTTTAATACATTTTTGACCACCATTTGAACATCAACTGGGTTTGAAAGTTGTATAACCTTTGTTTAACAGTGTACTCTTACTTAAGGAGATCACATGTACTATTGAACAGAAATACTACTTCACAAAAACAAGTTAAACAAAAATGCCAAAACTTGCCAATGGATGGAGACTTGAATGGATACTTCTCTGGTAGGTCTACTCGCACCTTCCACACACCACCTTCATATGGAGCTAAATAAAAGATAGTGGTTACAACTACATGACTGTCTATTGAAAGGAATCCTTTGACAGCCAAGAATCAGACACTAAGCTTACCCTTTAAGTCCCGCATGTGCCACTTTTTTTGCTAAGGTTTGCAACACTATAATTCACCAGCCAATTGAGCTAGAGAGCTGTTCAAACCATCTATAGAATCAGCAAGTCTTCTAGTTGAGATTGAAAAAAACTTTTTCATTTTGGGTTTGACGTTCTCTGGGGAGGACGTCACAATAAGGGAATGTTTTTGCATTTCTGGCCAACTTTGGCTGACCCTGAGCGCCAACCCAATGAGCCATTTTTTTGACTCAAACTTTTTTTCAAACTAGGCTGTAATCCACATCTTTAGAGCCCTTGATTGCTTTGCTAGCATATCTGGAGCCAAATTTATGGCCCAAAAACCCAGTTTTTGAGAAAAATCAAAAAGGTTCAAAAAAGGTAACATTATCCATTTCTGTCCTAACTTTGGTCAGCCCTAACTTGGCAGCAGATTGAGCTAGAGAGTCGTTCAAACCCTTTTAGTTTAGAATATAAAAAAATCTTAAGTTTCGAGTTTGGGGTCCATGGGGTCATGATTGTGGTGTTTTGCGGTTATTTTGATGACGTCATTGACTGATCCAACAAGCCAATATTGTGGCTCAATTTTTTTTTGATTCTTGGCTATAATACGAGTCTTCAGAACCCTTGATAACTTTTCAGCATTTCTGGTTCCAAAGTTTTGCTAAACATTTTTTGGGATTTTCCTAATTAATTTGTGTTTTTTTGCCCTAATTTGGGAACCAGGAACTCTGGAAAGTCGATCAAAGACTCTAGGCAATTTAGCCTAGAGTCCAAAAAAACTTTGCACCATAAAATCGGCTCGATTGTTCAACACCCAGGGGATGATGACATCATCCAAATGTAAACAAATATGCATAAACACCCTTTCATTATGAAAACATCAACAAAAAACCCGACACACCAAGCTTGCATTTTTTTCAGTCTAAACTACAAGACTTCACAAGTCTTTAGAGGGCTTGAACAGCTCTCTAACATATTCTGGTGGTGAGTTATGGCCATATGCAATATGGGTGTAATGCACCCCAGGTTAGCATTTGTGTGGGTAGACATTTTGACCACTTTTTGGTTTTTGGGCCATAATTTTGGTTCCAGATATGCTAGAAAGCCAATCAAGGGCTCTATAGACTCGGATGGTAGTTTAGTTTCCAAAAAAAATTTGAGGGAAAAAAATTGATTCATTGGATTGGTGCCCAGGGCTGGGCAATTTTGGCCAAAAAAATGCAAAAATTCCCCCACTTGTGACATCCCCTAACCCAAAACAAAAAAAAAATTTTTTCAATCCCAACTAGAAGACTTGCTGAATCCGTAGATGGTTTGAACATCTCTCTGGCTCAATTGCCTGGCAAGTTATAGTGTTGCAAACCTTTGCAAAAAAAGTGGCACATGTGGGACTTAAAGTGTCAGACTACATATTTCACCTACTAAGTAGGCATTATTAGGAAGTGTACGAAGTATAAAATAGAGTTAAATAAAACCTGCAACAACATGTTTTCAAAAATGCTTCATTTCTATTAAGATTTAAATTACATTTGTAACCTTTCCTACAGATGATTCAGGATAATTGCATGTCAGTTAAACGCATGAACTGTTTAATCAAATAGGATTCTGGAATCTCAAACCAAACCCATCCATAGGTAAAGAAAATAGTTGGGTTAATTGCGTAAGATTTAATCGCATAAACTTGATATTCGCATAGTAATGTTGCTTTCATTTCTAGATTTGTATGACTTAACCACACATTTCACTTCAAATGAGTGTATAGGGCACTGTGCAGATAATGTTGAAAGCAGTTGCTGAGCTTCTATCCAAAAATAAGGAGGTGCAGCACTTAATACAATTTGTTGGTGATTTCAGCCTCAGGGGGTGAACCTGTTTTTGAAATAGAAAAAGGCATGCTTGACAGTATGCTCAAAGACTTAAAACAAACAATTTAGTGTTTTTTTGAAAATAAATGATGTGTAGTGTGCATTTTTGTGTATCAATTGACCTCATTTTCACTCTAAATGTTTAACAACCTGTCCCCTTAACAAATGTTTATAGTATAGATCAAACTGTGTTTGGCAAGAACTATGCAAATAGAAGTATAGTTCAATCAGGGATTTGTATAACTTCTGGAAGAACTTTTATGTCCCTCAGTTCAAGAAATCTCTTTTCAGTGTCAAGCTTCCAGGTATCAGCGATGTCAGGTAGCAAGCATTTGGACAGTAGTAAAGTTAGGCAGTAAACTTGCAGATATTAGTTGGATATAGATAATTGCATATTCTGGGTAAACGCATGAAAAAGCATAGCAAATTGTCTATGCAAGTAACTGAATTCTTCTTTATCAGTACATTACCAAAGTCTCAAGGTAATGCTTAGAATCAATAATCCTACTCTGGAACCCACATGCCAAGCTCATTATAATGTTACTTCAGGCCTGTAGTTCTTGAATTTTTTTCCTTATTACCCACTTCTGGTTGAGGCTGAATTTTCATTTCCCACTACCTAAATTTAATTGACCATTTGCACTAGTTCTGATGAACTTTAAAGAAAGTGTATTCAACAAACAGAACAAGTAGACAAATGCAACCCCTATCATTCCCCACAGGTTAAGAACCACTGCTTTAGACAGTGAATTGTTTTTCAAAAGATCTCCATACTTGCAGAGCCGGCTGAGTTTTGCTTAAAAAGGTGTAATTTGCCCACATGGGCCAAGTCTGCAACTCCATAACTTGCCAGTCAATTGTGCTCAAGAGCTGCTCAAACCCTTAAGACTTGGTGAGTCTTCTAGTTTGCAATGAAAAACAATTTTAGGCTTTAGGGTTGTTTTTTCGTAGGTGACATCATAAGTGGGGTAGGTTCTTGGCCATTTTTGGCTCAGGTTATCTGGCACTGGGCGCAACTGTTAGATGGGAGTATTTTGTCCAAGCTTTTATTGGAAGCTAGGCTAAAATCCAAATCTATTGAACCTTTGATGAGCTTTCTAGGACTCTGGTTCAAAAGTGATGGCCAAAAAAACACAAAATTGGGACTTATACAAAAAAATTGGCAATTTTACCTAACTCTCGAACCAGAAATACTAGAAAGCTGATCAATTTTAGTGCAAACAAGAAGACCCCCCAGTCTTTTGAGGGTATGGATAGCTCTCTAGCACAATTGACTGGCAAGTTATGGAATTGCAAAGTGGCACAAAATTAGCAGCTCAATGAGTGATTTCCAAGTACAGTAGATTTTGCCTAATTCGTCACCTCAAGGGGATTAGAAAAAAGTGACGAGTTAAGCGAAGTGACAAATTATGCAAACAGGTGAAAACTATATCATAGAAGCTCGTATACTTTATCATAGTAACTGGCATACATAGTGTTATTATTTGCAGTAAAATGCATGTTTATGACGTTATGGTTGAACACAACAATTAATTCCTCTACTCTATCTGGACCTTTTAAATATTTAATAAACTTTTTTGCGTTCTCTCAATGGGGAGTCAGGTCACGCTTCGAACCTCGTGTATAACTTTGACAAACAAATTGCGAGGTGCAACAATTCTCAGACAAAAATCCTTTAATTTGTTTGAATTCCCATACGTACCAGCTGCTTAGACATCAAAAGCAAAACTGCAAATGAAGAATTAGACGAACAAAATGCTTCTCCGGGATAGAAAAAGGTGACAAATTAAGCAAATTGGCGAATTAGACGAACAGAAATGTATACACAAGATAGGGATTCTGCTGGGACCAATGATAAAGTGACGAATTAAGCAAACTGACAATGACAAATTAGATGAGTTCTACTGCACGATATATTCGTACAAGGTATAGCAGCTCCCAACATGTTAATATTAATCAGTTTGACTAGATTACAAAAAAAAAATTTCTCTTAAACCTTAAGTCCCATGCGCCAAAATTTTGGCATGAGACAGTGAACATTTTCTACCATAACTCATCAGGCGATTGTGCTACGGAGTTGGTCAAACCCTCAAAAAGATCCAGCTAGATTAGTACTTTAGATAAAAAAAAAACTAGGGAAGGTTGGAATAGCATTTTTTGGGTGGCGTCATAAATTGGTGTGGGTTTTAGCTATTTCGACTCAGGTTACCTGACCCAGGGCCTCAACCACCTAGGTGTAATTCTTTGTTGTTTTTTTAAATGAAACTAGTCAAAAATCTGCATCTTCTGAGCCCTTGATGGCCAGCTGACATTTGTGGTTGGCAAGTTATGCCAAATATGTTAAAATTATCTATATACCGGTACTTAACTAAAGATCTAAATTTCTCTATTTTTTTTGTAAGACTGTAGTTTCCTAACCACAGATGCTAGAAAGCCAACCTAGTTTTTTTTAAGAAACAAAACATTGGGCCTTGAAGTTATGGCCTTGGGCCAGTAAGAGGGGCCAAAAGCGCCTAATCCTATCCCATTTAGACATCATCAACAGAAAACCCCAAGTCCAAACCTACCCAATTTCTTTACAAATCTAATCTACTAGGCTAGCCGCACCTTTAGCGAGTTTGAATACTTCTCTAGCTCAATTAGCTGGCGAGATATGGTGTGGCTAAGACACAGGTATAATATGCCCAGGGTCAGCATTTGTGGGAGCAGGATTTTTATCAATTTTTTTTGTTTTTGAACCATAACTTTGGCTCCAGATATGCTAGAAAGCCAATCACACCAATTAAGTGCTCTAGACTTGGATTCTAGCCTAGTTTCTAAACGAAAATTGAGTCAAAAATTGGCCTATTGCGTCGAGGCCCAGGACCTGGTAAATGGGCCTAAAAAAACTAAAACTGCCCTCTTTGTGACGTCACTCACAAAAAAATAAAATCTGAAACTGACCAAAATTTTTGTGATCGAATCTCCTAGACTAGTCGCATCTTTAGAAGGTTTGAACAGCTCTCTAGCTCAATTGCCTGGTGAGCTATGACTTGCCTAACTTGGCCAAAGTTCAGGAGTCAAGGGTTAAAGGGCTGCACAGCTTAAACTATGCATATTGGATATTCATCATAAAAAATATCCCTAGTAGAGTCATCTTTGCAAAAAATATTTATTTGGTTTAGCTCATCTTTTTTCATGGCTAGGGAGCCAAATGCCTGAAACGTAGGGGTATTTTCTTGTTATGGATCATTCCACAACAGATCACCCAATGGTACTAACACTAACATTACTGATTTGCTTCAAATTTGGTGTGCAGGTAGGTTGTGCATAGAAATGCAAAAATTACAAATTTAATCAAAATTTGACTAGTAGTTTCAGAGATACTGGTTTTTGAAATGTTAAACTTTTGCAATAAAACTGTATCAAGGATGGATATTATAATTTAGGGTCCTGAGGAAAACTCTCAGAAAGGAGCCCCTAAACCAAGTTGTTGAGGGGGCCCCTTTTGATGCATTTGCACATAATTTTAATTTATTTTGAAAAACATATGACTGGCTTCAATGTGGCTCTAGAGCAGTGGTTCTTAACCTTTTATCCACCACTCTTCCTTAAGTAATTTTCCTTTGTTTCACGCCCTCCTGAATGCAAATAAGTTATAAAAACAAATGTACTATTTTGTAAACATATTAATTTTTTCATTTTCAGGTTTTGTGACAGACACAAAGTCATTAGAGTACAAACACACACAGTCTGCACAATGCGGATTGATAAAAACAGACATAACTGGACAATTAATAGCGAGTTTAAAGGTAGAACAAAAGGGTTACAGACACTTTCCTAACACCACTGTTCACTAACTCGTAACACTTGATACTACATCCAGAATAAGACACTAAGTCTATCCCTGGTCAAGGCCAGGTGAAGTACGAAAGTATTTTGGCATGTACATGCCTCAAACAAACGTTGTAACATCTGAACATTTAGTCACAAAGTAAAACGCGGTTGTAGCATTCATAGAATAAGGACGAATATAAACAATCCGACTGTATCAAAGCGTGCAACCATGTGTTGTTCGAATTTCTACACCATTCAAAAAAGAGGTGCACATTTTTTCACAGTAAGGTCTCACAAGTAGGAATGTTGTATTAAACCTGATGACTACTAACATTCGCTCTCCAGGGCAAGTTGTATAGAGCCATGCAGGCCTGCACCCAATATTATAGGCCACTGGTTACTTGACAAGTTTGGCTAATATTTGGTGCAACATTATTTAAACAGCATTGCATGAAAAACGCATCATTTTAAGCGACATCATGCAAGATTTACCAGTACTCACAGATATGCATGTTCCCACTCTAGCCTGCATGTTTAATGTGTTGCAGTTGCTTGTTTTAGACTTATGCGAACTTTTGCAAATTCATTTCTTTGTTTTATTCACTCTGTATAGTTTGCGGTTTACTTTGCAGAATATTACAAATTATTCTAATTGTACGTCAGTTGAACGCTACAACCGCGGTTTTGCATAAGATTCCACAATCTTAAACCAAAACCGTTCATACGTGAAAACTATCATACACTTGATCGTATAAATTTGATATTCAAATAGAAATGTTATTTTTATTTATAGACTCAAACACTCACTCCGCACAACTTAATGTTAGTGAAAGACACGGTTCTGAAATTAAGCAGCTGAGTGTCATCGGCCATTGGTATGGCCAGAAAGTGACGTTACTATCTTTCTTTGGCCCAGAAGTTGACATCATATGGCGGCCTGTAGCTGCCACGCTGCATAAACCTAGTCTCACATTCAACAAAAGTGTGGCACAAGTACAGTTGAATCATCATAAATATACATCGTTGCATCACAGAACATGGCAGGAGTACTATAGAAAATGAGTATCATGCATGTGTACAGCCACATTGCAGAAAGCTCGTTGAATTACAGAAAGCCATAATGGTATCCCATGCTGCATGGAGCTGTGCAAAATGCGACTTCATGTTCATCTGGAATTAGGCAAGCCACTCTGCGATGTAGCCAGCTACCTTGAAATTCTATGTGCATCATGCTGTTCTCAAATACGAGAAAGGCACAGATGTTATTGCTAAAGGGACTTGGCATGCTGACTAAACAGTCCCTTAGTTGTGCCCATGAATGTTTGATGCAGGCTCAAATTTGGCCTGCAAAATTTTAAGAAACTTAACCCTTGCTTCCATCTCTGTTGGTACTAAGCCAAATAACATGTAGCGGGATAAAATTAACACTGGTGTGATGTTTGGAAGGTGCACATTCCCGTTAAAAACTTTCCAATGTTGTAGAGCATGTAAGGGCTTGTGCCTCCCTGACTATTTCTTGACACTCCCTTGGGGCAGCGCACACCCTGGTTGAGAACCACTGCTCTAGAGTGTTTTATAAGCTTTTTTACAAAACAATGCAAAAGCTAGGTCCATCTGATATTTATTTGCATGCATAAATGCAATATCTAGTTCCTCAATGCATACCCATTAAAAGAATATTGCTTATAAACATATGCCTTAGGCCCACAGAATAAAGCAAATTATTGATGACTAACATTAAAAACAAATAATAAACTTGTTTTTTTGTCAACACTAGTTTCACATAATTCAAATGCTTCTATTTCCTACATTCCTCAATACATGACGAGAATTTGGTAGGGGGGCATATAATCAAGCACTTGACCTGGGCATCATCAGACCTCTGCATGTGCTTGTCTGTATCACTCACCTAAATCAATGCGTCCTACACCAGTGGACAACCTTCCAACCCTCGCAGGCATCCAACCTGCTCAGCTTCATCACAGTGGAGCCACACTATCTCTAGGATGCCGTGCCATGGAGCCTGGACATCTGCTCCACTCAACGCTCACCCGTCCATCGAGTGCAGATGCATGGCGCCTCAAATCGAGACACCTGTTTGCACCTGCCGCATAGCAACTCATCATGTTCTCTGACAACATACATGCGGTGCAGTGAGCAGATCATCAATGGAACGCGGAGTGAGCGGACAACCCCACAAGACTCCGTATTTTAATTCCACACACCAGTACACCCCCCTGGAATGACCCTCCCAAGAAGAGCCTGGGTCCAGCTCAACTGCCTCCGCACCAGTGTCGGACATTTCCACTCCTGCTTGTACAAATGGGGTCTGGCCTCCTCTGCGGCTTGTGAGTGTGGCGCAGAAGAACAAACCATCAACCATGTCGTCCTCTAATGTCCAATCCATCGACCTTCCCACGGACTGCACGGCTGACGGTTATGGACGATGAGACAACCGAATGGCTGCTCAACACCTGCCCCGAAATCTAGCACAGCCAAGCAGTGGATAAAAGAACTTGCTCAAATGACAAAAGAAAAAGAACCTAAATCAATGTGGAAGTTACTTAATGGTACAGATTACACCAAGCAAGAAAGCTGCTTGTCTCACGTTTTTATCTCTAAGAAACATATTGCTCAAAATCATATTCTATGCTAGTGGTTCTCCCATTTGTGGAAATACTTTCCACCAGTAATACACAAGGGTTTTCCATGTGCTATGTAAGCAGCTTGCAGGTCATATACAAAGTCCTGCATCTTATGACTACTGGTGTCTATAATTGCAGCTGTCAAAAAGTGCTTGACTTGTTGCAATATCAAATCACCCTATAATTTAATATTACTCACAGGCATTTCAGTTAAACACTTCTTGTTAGTTACGTCCAACTAGTTTCTAGGCCAATCAGCACTAAAGCATATGCCCCAACCAAGCAAACGAAAAACTACGTTTATTTCATCACTCCATTGACAAAAACTTGAAAACAGTTTTTCAAGTAAATTGTTTTTGTTATACTTACTTCCAACTGGACCTTCAAACTTGACCACAAATTCATTAAGACCTCCAAGATAAGTAATTTCATACTTTCTTTCACTGAATCATTCCGTAAAGGAAAACAGAAGTTGAACTTCAAAAGTATTAGTTTTTGGCAAAAAACATTCATTGTTTTCCATAGTGAAGGCAACTGCCTTTACACTTACGTTTAAAAAATTCTTCATTTTTTATAGTAATTAGCATGTCTCTGATCAAAAAATAGGTTGTCTGAGTAATATTGCTTTGCAGTCAAAAAAATATGCACCCACTTGCATGCACTTTTGGTATGCGCTATATGGGATTTTGAGCATCACAGATAAAATGTTTATGAACATTAATACATTACTTAACATTTTTGAATAAAAATCTGAGTATTTGGAATTTTACAATAAACCAGATGGTTTAACTAAGGTATGGCAAAGGATATTCATGTGTCAAAGCATGAAAGCACTATTCATAGTGATACAACTTTTAGATTTGTTATCCTGATTGATTTCTGTGACAACACTCAATAACACTTACTTTTCTTTGCAACAGATTGTTTTAATTAGGCCAAAAACAATATTGCAGAATTGAACTCCACTGCTTGAATTATAAAACACTGAAAAAAGTTACATAACAAAAGATCTCACATATAAAAAAATAGGTTTATGGTGTCTAGCATTTAACCACAAGAAAAAGAATTCCAAACCTAAATACCAAGAGCAATAAAAACTAGAAAAATATGCATAAAAATTCAGGACAATTAAATTTTCTCCACTCTGGTTTGATTTATGAACTTTAATCATACTATATGCTCAGCAAGCAATTTTGCCAATAATCACATTTGCCTAAATGACTATATTTGCATAGGCTTGCAAACTAAATTTGAAGTTATAACAAAAGGATACAGTTTGATCACATCAGTATCCATTCTTCTTTTTCCAGGACTGGGTGATGACATTTTGCAGGTAACAGCTCTATTTTTTAAAATCAGCACAAAATATACTATTGACTGCAAAAACGTGTACCTGATACCAAATGCAACACATGTTTTGCAAAAAAAACAAGAATTAGAAACAAACACATTTTCCAAGCAATTAGTGTCTGGAAAATCTACATTTTTTCCAAGTAATTAGTCTGGAGATTTGAGAATCTATGTCAATGATATTTATATGTCTTAGAACTTTTGCTGCCAGTCTCGACTGGATACATGCCAATAGTGATGGCATGTGACATCATGGGTGAGGCATGATGCTTTGTTACAAGTTAAAAATGTATAGAGGCATCGATGGGATGTTTGCATTCGTTAGTTGAGCTAATTCGCTGAATAGATATTTAATATCTTCAATTAAAAATAATTGATTTTGACGCTATGGCATCAGTGACTATTACATGAGTCTTGACCAGCAGACAAAGTGCCTCAGAATTGCAAATGAAACCACAGGAAAGGATTAACCTCCACTTGTACAGTTAAACTAAATTCTCAATAATGTTATAATTATTAACTAAAAACTTGACAGTTAATCAAAAAGGAGTGTCATGCATAAGATATTAGGCCAGCCAGCCTTGTTAAAAATGGCTATACAGTGATGGTTTTGCCACCAATACAAGTGACTGTAAAAAGACTTTTTCATTTGCATAATTAAATCCAATCTGAGCTTCAATGAAAGATAATCTGCTTGAAGCCATACCACTACTTTATAAAAATGGCTTTAACCAGTGTTGATGATTGCTTTTGGTTTGTTTGACCAGTTATACCTTTATAAGGGAAAAAATTACAGGTCAAAATTTAGGAAAACACTAGTCCTTTGATCCTTATTGCAATGGAATCATGATAAAGTACCTTTCTTCTGATGTACTTTACTTTCAGTACATGGTACCACATAGTTCCACGCACTTATAATCTTCCACTATTTAAAGCATACATGTATAGATATCATTCATTTAATGCACATCACGCTTAGGCCAAGCACTTTTTGATAGTGATGGAGTGTGAACTTTCAAATAAGGTAGTGTCTATTTTGCAACCAGCAGCAAAAGTTCTTCTGGGGCTATTTTGCCATTGTAACTATATGTAGCTTTGTCCACATAAAATGCATAAAAGAGTTTGTGACACTACGAGTATGGTCAACCTGGTTGAGTGAGAAGTGTCTTCCTGCTGTGCCAGTGGTCGTCAGTTCAGTTCTCACAATTGTGGCTTTGGCTTTATAAATAGAGATGACACTTTTGATGGGAGCACTGTTTATGTACTTTTTAAAAAGTTTTGCATACCAGACATGGGTTTACATTTTTAGTTAGGATTAGGATTTAAGGTTTCAGGTCACATGACAAGGACAATACGTTAATTCAAGCATATCGTCCTTGTCATATGGCCAAATCAACCAATCAGGTTCGGCTAACAGCAAAAAAACTCTAGCAATGCTTTTGCTACTGATGGCAAAATAGACACAACCTCCAAAAAAACTAAAAACCAAACAAATTGAAAAATACAATAAAAACAGTATAAACAACAAAATGAAAAAGCACATCTGTTTTCATATGAAAATCTATAACTGTTTTTCATTAGACTAGCTGTATTTCTTTGTTATTAAAAGTTATGAGCAAGCCAAGAATTAGTTTTGTAATTAAAAAAAAGATTATATTGCAAAGTGATTTCAAGTACAGCATAGGCTTCTTGTTTGCAGTAATACTGTACATAGAGTATCGTAAAGGGTTTGGATATAATATAAAATTGGTTTAAGGACAAGGGTCTGGTCATACTAAGAATAAAACAAAAAACTAGGTTGACATGAAAAAAGTGACTGGTTTAATCACAGGTATTCATAATTTTAAAAAATGCTTGCTTCTAAAAGGAAAATATTAAAGAAAAAAAATTAACGCTACACAATAACTTTGTCTTTAAAAAATGTGAATGGAACAGATACAGAAAAAAACGATTATGAACCAAAGCCCATAAATCTTTTTGAAAAGATAACAATGATACATAAATAAGCACAAGTTTAATAAAATTTGTTTATTTATTAAACACTGACGTTTAACAACAATCTCTTTGTTTTATCTCCAATCAATTGCCTGATCCAAATGTTTTAGACTATGCGTACTCTAGAGACTCATCCTAACTAATTGTCAATAAATAACTGTACAAGATCAAAAAAATACATAAAATTTAAGTAAATTATTAAAATATGAAACAAAGTGGTTGGTTATTTGTAGGACAAGAAACTTCTAATTTGAAGACTGATGAGTACTTAAACACTTCGGCTCTTGCGGTACGTAGATGAGCATAGGAAAGATTCTGTGCAGCTGTTCTTGGCATATGTAAATTTACATTTTTCCCTTAAATCATGCTTTGGTGCACTGGTTGTGATGTTTTTTACCTGGAAAGGGTTTAAAAATGCAGTCCTAGTATGAATTTAAAAAATGTTGTCTTGCAATAAGAATCCAAAGCCTCTGTGGTGCAAAGGCTGTTTGAAAGCATGGTTTCTTTTGAGTTGGTCCACCTAGGCGGGACCAGGATCCCACAGCAGTAACTGTGATTTTGTGTGATGGAAGTGCTTTAATATGCTGCCAAATGCTAGGAAAGCAAGAAAGAAAGTATCAGAAACATTTGTGTAACTGTATTTAGGCATGTTGATAAAGTTTTATTGCTTGATGCCAGTGTTAGCTGCTTTTAATGTCTTAAAAAATGCTTCTTGCCAAGTGATACTTTTTGCAAAAAAGTGGCTCTGGTAGGCCAAGCTTGTTGCAGTAGTATGTAGCCTGAAATGTTTTGGAAATTATTTGATATGTTGGCAATTGAAGAGTGTAAAGCAACAAAATTTTTGCCATGCTTAATGTTTCAGCCTAAAGCTGGAAAATGCCTAGCAGTATGATACTGCTATCTACCTTCTAGGATTTGAATTTCCTGCTAAAACCACCTTGTAACATTGGATATCACCATGGGAAAACCACTTAGCAACCAAAGTGTTAATAGCATGGGTCAGGTGTTCTTAGGTAATTTAAATGTTTAGCAAGAACAACAAGCAATATATTTTCATAAAGTTTATATCTAGTTTGCCTGACTCATATACATTCCACAACTGGTAACTAACAATAAAAATACTGCTAAAGCAACAGTAGATTAAATAATCTTACAGCAGATTAAAAGTCTTATAAAAAAAAAAACATCGTCAATAAAAATTATGACTGTGGAAGATTCTACTTTTTTACAATTTTTCTTTTATGAAATGCTAGGTGGATAACTTTTCTCCTGAAATTTATGCATACAAAAGTTTGTGCTATTTCAATAAATGCTGATGATGCCTGCTTGGTAAGCAAAATATAGTGTCTGATTTTTGGCTATGAAAAGATTCCTTTTAATAAATGATGAAACTTTAACCACAAAGCCTTTTTTCTGAGCTAAAAGGTTTTTGCAGGGTAGATATTAGAGTTGGCTCTAGCTAATAACGTTAGGGAAGCAATTTCTGTAATATTTGGTAATCACGCCTCATAGCAGCTTTGCTATTATAAGTAAGATGAAGTATACTTTACAACACTGCTGTGACAAAAAAATGGATGTCAAAATGGCCTTATATCATGAATGAGTTTCTTCAAACATGATAAAAGACTTCTATGGAATTGGTTTTGATATGTTGTTTCCCAAATTGTACAAAATCATGGTGAATAAAATAACTTTCATCAGTTTAAGGGGCGATCACTCTAATCTCCACCCTTGGATCTGCTACTAGTAGGTATAGATGTTTTAAAATGCCAAATTTTTGTAATTCTAATTATTATAAAAAATTCAAAATCAAAATGATTAACTTATTTTAAAACAGTTGGAAATGAAACATGGCTAGATGCATCTTTATGACTTTTTAACATGTTATAATGTAGAAGAACTTACTAACCAACAATTTGTCATGTTATTTTCCTGTATTCGCACAAGCAGTCAGATTTTGCATACATACCAGTATTATTTCATTCTTTTGGAACTTACAAGCATTAAAAAAAGCATGTATCTTTTAGAACTTACAGGCATTAAAAAAAGCATGTATGTTGAATCTTCATGTTTTAAAACATCAAAAGACTTATTCCAGAATATCCAAAATTCTGAATTCAAATATAGTTATACTACAACTACTCTAGAATACACAACTATTATGTAAGTATGTACTTTCCACGATGGGTGTAAGCAAGGAATCTATCAGCAAATTTTTAATAGGAAATCGATTTCACGTAAAATTACGCATCCTCAGTCCTGAAAATTGCAAGCAAAGCTTACAGGTGAAAAGTTGAAAGGCTGAA
>Ga0210059_1002272_pt1 | contig 29936 bp, 19 predicted proteins | sample Ectturendosymbi2_FD_188042 | JGI IMG/M metagenome (GOLD analysis project Ga0210059, IMG submission 188042) | Ecteinascidia turbinata endosymbiont from Florida, USA - Sample 2 (SPAdes) (version 2) | ecosystem: Host-associated > Tunicates > Ascidians > Unclassified | place: Key West, Florida...
TTTTGACATGGTAAAATCATTTCAAGCTTCGCTGCGCCATGACGACTATGTTATCCAGGACGACCTCGTGACGAGCATGGACTGGATAGAGCTTTATCTAGAAAGCCTCAAGCATTTGGACAACTCATTGTTGAAAGTATGTTTTGTTCAGCGTATACAGTAGGCTTAGGCCAATACTATAAGTCTCAGGGCCGCACGCAGATGCTGTTTTCGAGGAGAGTAACTGATTGTAACTTGTTGTTGTACTATTTTCGAATGGGGGACAAAATGATTGTTTTGTTGTTGTACCTAACAATTAAACATGTTTTCTGATAAGTTTGGGGGAAATTACCCGGTTTCCCTCCCTGATTGCGGGCCTGGCAAGGTTCCACAAAGGTGATGCAGTCGAATCAAGCAACGAAGTATTTTTATAGGAAATCGATTTCACATAATGTTCCGCATCCTTAGTCATGAAAATTGCAAGCAAAAGCTTACGAGTGAAGTGATTAATAACTAAAACAAGATTAGGAAAAGAATACGAACTATAGTTTCAGTTACTCTCAAACACAAGTTGTGACCATGCAGCAGCAGTTCTCACTATAGCTGAAAAGAAAATTGACCTCTATTTTCTATATGAATTAGCTTTCATCCACGTTTGTGACAAAGAAACCAGTAAATGTTGTTGCTTGCGGTACAATACATGCTTGTCTGCCGAGATGCTAAAGGGGTAGCTTACATGTTTATAGAAAGGTTGGGAACACCTGTGCTACAGCTTCTGCATGATACTCTGCGCAATGCTGTATGATCTACTGCGCAATGTTGTATGACTGTGTGAACCATTATTTTGTCACAAAAACCATTACAGTTCTACGGACTCCATTTACAGAAGTGGACAGCTTTGATTCGGCTGCGTCAGCAAAAACAAAAATCCAAAACTTAAAATTTTTTTTATCGAAACCAGAAGACTTTCCGGATCTTTAGGGAGTTTGAACAGCTCTCTAGCTCTAGCGGCAGGCGAGTTATTGCCCATAATAATTTAAGAGAATGGTGAAATTGATTCTTTCATTTTGGCATAGTCAAGTGGGAAAATCTGGCTTAAGAGGGAACAAAGACTGTGGCCACATACCAGTTAAGGTTTGGCCAGCCTGTGTCGCAGTAACACTTGGCCAACTGACATTCACGTGGCTGACTTCCGAAATGTCACTGTTTCGGAATATGCTACATTCTACAAAATAAAAATTTTTCTTATCTTAAATATATTATTTTTTGATTATTGATAAAGTGTCTTTGCGGGCCAGATAAAATGGCTTAGCGGGCCACATTTGGCCCGCAGGTCGTAGTTTGAAGACCCTGGTTTAGATCCTAAGTTGGGTGGCGTGAAATGTTTATAAGGGGGAGTGTCTATTGTAGCGACAATTATTGAAAAGTTCTACTGTATATGCATTGCTGTAGTATTCGTAATTATCATCATTTCACTATAAACACCATAATCAAAACAAAGCGAACAATACAAAATCTCGGGTTAACAAAATGGAATGTGAAGCCGATTTGCGATGTGCGTTGTCTGCAACAGCCTCAAAGTAAACTACTACAGTTTCCAAAAAATAATTGCATCCTTCCCATTAGGCAGGGTAATGGCCAATATATTGTTGTTCTGTTTTTTTGTTTGATTTTTGAGGTTAGGTGAGGCGCAAGTATCAATGACTAACGGCAAAGGGGGCGCAATTGAAAAATAACTACCGGTACTCATTCAGAGCATTTTAATCTCTGTTTCTTCTTCGATAGGCTCCAAAAAGAGACGCATTTACATCAAACGGGCGCCACAGACGTTTGAGGGGGGAAGTTGTCTCGAATTCCCCCTCCTGGATCCACCAGTGCTCTCAACTACCTCTTGCATTTGGCAGTTTCTGTGTTTTAATTTCCAAAACCTGCAGCATTTTCTCTTTCTTTTCAACTACCTCTTATCGTGGGTACCTCTTAGATTTGGGCACGAACACTTATCAACTGGTATCTAAGAAACAGTAATACAACCGTGATCGTCCGCAGGAGAGGGCAAAACGGACATTTACCTCCTGTAAATGTTGACTTGGAACTTTTAAAGCGATTTGTAAACGTCCATTTGCATTGACACCTGAAGAGGATAAACAAAATGTCGATGCTCCCACCCTCTAAAAAAATTTATGCGGAAGCCCATGAATGCAACTATCAATGAACTAAAAAATATAACATATTGGATGTTTCCAAAGAGAATTGTTTTCATTTTCGGTAAAAATTCGTCGCACGAAGCACGAGAAAATGCGAACAATGAAGGACAAAGGTGGTGGGCTTTCGTATTGCCGTTTATATTATTATTTAATGATTGTTTCTGAATAAAATTATGCAGGGCACTATACTACACGCTTTTATAAATTTGTAGAAGGTACTACTGTTCTATCTGTATAAGAACTGAGGATGTGTAACTTTTGCTTGAAATCGATGATTTCCTTCTAAACATTTGCTGATGATTCCTTACTTACCCCATCTCGCGTGTTGGGTGAACGTGATAACCATTACACTGCGGAAACCGCTGCGAACATTGCTAAATTTACCTTTACTATATCTGAACTTCGATGGTGCAATGCATCCGTCACGCAAAAATTGAAGGCTCAGGTCAAGGCCAGATCACACAACCTGCGACTTTCGATTAAAATGTATGCGACCGTGCACATGTAATTTAAAATGCAAGTTACGGCGGCCTCGCATTAATAAAAACCCTGTCCACTGTGTGATGATCCTTAGTAGAATGACGACCAAACAGACATGTGCAAGCGAGCAAGAGGCTCAGTGTGTGGAAGCAAACCAGAAGCATTTCACAAAAATAAAGATATTAGGAACTCTCTGACGGCAGTGGCGTAGCTAGAGGTTTGATCCAGGATGGGAAAACTTTAGCTGAAGGGGCCCCACCGGCCACCATATGGGGCCCACTAGCAAATACCTGTGTAGTGGATGTATCTTTTGCTTTACGGAACAGAATTTTATGTAGAGAAAATGTACTTTTCTCAACTACAGTATTTTCTATATGAATTATTGCGTATATCGAAGAAAATGTTCTTACGTTTTGCAAAACGGAGTGTTAGAATTGCGCTATAAACTTCACAAATTTTGGTTGCGGGATATCCGCTGTGATTCAGCCTTTTTAAATAACTTTTTCAGGATACAATAACTTCACTTCGAGATGGTAAACATTTTGACGGATTCAATCAACAGAGAAATATCAAAGCGAATTGGACACTGATTTGAGTGTGTAATCTACTGGGATCACCCGCAGCCTGTGTACAAATTAATTTTTGATTTGCCCAAGCTTACCACAGTGCAAGAATTGTGTTAGTTTCGCACAATTCCAAGTAGGGGATGCACTGTTGACAAATACGCAAACTAAAGAGAAACCAAATCCAAGTTTTTCACAAATGATTTTTTCTTTCAGAGAGCAATGCGGATTCACAAGCGTTGGTTTTATTCGCTCAAGTGATTAATGTTTTACACAGGGTTCCGTAAAAGACGTTCCATTAGACAGATGCCACCTCAGGTGTACTGCATCAAGACACCACAAGGGCGACACTGCTGAATCTGATCGCAGAGTGCTTCATCTACGGTAATAACAAGCTTTTATTAATGCGAAACAAGAAACTTGATAAATGTTGAACAGGCGGCTGTTTTTTATCCGGTTAATACCAAGCGACCGCTTGTTGGTCTTTTTTCTTGACATAACGACTTTTTCAATGATGATTTTTAGTGATGGCGATTGGCGGAAGACCTAAACCTGAATATTTAGGCCTACGTCTTTCCGGGGCGGCTGAGGTTAACCAAATTGTTGCAGCTGCTTCTCAGTGTCGTGCATCGTTTTCATGTGACCTGCGGTTGGAGACGTCTTCGCGGATTTTGCATTTGGTCTCTGTGTTTGATGGTGACCTCTCTTGTTGACAACGCAAGCTTCTTATGTTTGCGGTCATCAATGATTTACAGATGCGATTGTATTTCAGTGGAGAAATACATTTCTGTCGTTAGGCTGATTGTAACTCTAGCTAGGTTTTACTTTTTCCGTTTTAGATCACCAGCTTTGCCCAACTTTCATCACCTTGTGTTCAACTTTTATCGATTCCATACTGATACTGACTGACAAAAACCGCTGATACTCCTAATAACGGTATATCGATGCATTTCTGAAAAGATGTTTGTAAGGAGGTTGAATTTCGTGTTTTCCAGAAATGTTTGACTCCTTGCAAGAAAATCTATGTTTCTTTTAATAGTTGCCGTTAACCAGTGATTCACTTTATCATAGCTGCTCGTTTTTATTCGTGCTAATGGCTGACAATAATGAGACAGATGTGGTTGTGAACCTTCTTTTTCCTCACAAACAGGCCGACGCCCTTGCACAAACAAGAAAATGCGTGAAGTCGAGCGCAATGATGTTAACACCAAACAAATCCTTGCTAAGTTTATCAACGTTCTAACTTTATGAAACGTAAGAACAGAGTGAACTTTCATTTTCGGGGCCCTGGGCTATTTTAAATTGGGGCCCCTTCTGGAAGGTTCACGACGACTGATGTGATACAAATTAGCACTACAAGTGCTCGCTACATTCACTGAATAAGTTGTTCCAATTCATAAACATATTATTTTATTCTGAATTCTCTCGATATCAGGAACAAAAACAGTCATAATGAAGCTAACGAAAAAGCCAGCGGTGAAGTTGTCTGACAACACTCCCATTACATATTTATTGAGTTCCCTGTGCAATTGCACGGTTTGCAAATGTCATGAGCTGGCTATGAATAAAGCACCTGTACTTTTTACGACACCTAACAGCCTGTTACTGTACATAGTCAGCGATCGACGGGACTTTTGTCTGAAAAATCGCTGAAAATTTTGTGATACTTTATCTTTCTAGCAAAGCGTGTTTAGCAGCATACAGAATACCAAGACTTTGCGGCATGCCTCCCCCCGAAACCAATCTGCTAAGAATTTTATATTAATTTTCAACTGTTAGAAAATAAACGGTAGGAACAGTCGGACTCAAAACGACGTCAGTAACTGACGACGTCATTAACTGGCACCTCCCGAACAAAATTTTTGGAGGCACTAAAGATAAACTGAGATTGGTCCTTTCATACCTCCGTGCCTCAATGACTAATAGTTAGTCAGAGCAGATTGTGTGATCTAGCTTTGATGAGGAAAGGAGCATTTTTGCATAATTTAACCGGAAAAGGCTGGATATATCAGTGTTTCGATGGAATTGTGTTTTTCGAACACAAGTGATACATGACTTGCATTAACAAATTATATGTGTTTCTTTTTAAAAGAAATTGTGGTTTGCAGTTGTAATATACTGTTTGAATTTTTTCTAAGATGTACAATTTTGTTGGGCAACACTACGTAGACCTATAAATTATGAGAACGTCGTTATTTGAATATTTTGATATTTTTCATAATAAAAATAAATGAGTATAGAAGTGTGTTATGGAGCTTATGGATGCTGAAAATTATAAGTAAACATAAATACGAATATTTTCCGTTTTAAAAAATTTGTTTTCAATGTTCTAACTTCCGTAAAAATTGTGCCTATATATAATACATAAATTAGTAGAAAGGGCGCACAATTCAACTTCGTCATTGGCGCCATTTCGCACAGATGCGCCACTGCCTTTTGCGCCATTGAATATCTGCAGCCTTAGCTACAGTGCAGGCTAGTCTTGCCTTTACCACGTATCGACCCGGGCTGAACGAAAGTACCTCACTGATCTCGTGTAATCTGAAAAAGCATTCAGGTATTTTTTCTACACGTTATACGTAACAATAACCAAGTCTCAACGCCATAAAAAGAGAATGCTCATCGTCATTCACTTCAATTCTTTGCGCTCATTCTTCTATACCGTGGGTCTCCAATCAACGCCCGCGGGCCAAATGCGGCCCGCGAACACATTTTGTAAATAATGAAAAATAAATTGACGAAAACTTTTTGATTTGGAAGAATGTAACATATCCCGAAACAATCACATTACGTAAGATGTCCGACCCTCGCACTGTTGTGTAATAACTTATAACTTTCGTGACCCTCGGATGAAAAAGTTTGGAGGCCCCTGTTCTGTACAGATCTTTTGTTAGCGGCATAGTAAAAAAAACGTGAGTTGAACCAAAACAAAAAAAGTATAATTCCTTACAAAAATGCTGGAAATTGTCCTTACTCCGGAAATTTTGGGGCCCCCCAAAGTCGGCGGCCCTAGGCTTAAGCCTTTTTAGCCTAATGGTAAATCCGCGCCTGCGTAAGAAGTATATCTGGCGAACATTTTCAAAAAATATATCACATCAATAAAATACAATATTTCGGTCATACAAATTAACATCACCCTTTATTGTGGGGCAGTCTAAACTATACTCCAGTGTAAAAAAACTGAGAAAAGAATGAAAGAAAAAAAGTAGGTGTTACTGACCAGGTAAGAACTTGAACATCTAACCAGCTAATTACTATCTACACCACGGTGGTTTACAATGTAGACATTGATACCACCACGAAATACACGTCAATATATCCATCCCTAACGCAAATCTGCCGCATTATGATCAGTTTCAAACAACTCTGTTCTGTATACAAGTTTTGTTTAAAGTAGCAGTGCTGTCAAGTCAGGTTCAGTGTTTCACAAATTCAGAAAACGTAGGGCCGCAGTGCAGGTTTCCTTGTTCTTCCGTTGTAATATTCTTGTAGCATTTGTGGTGCGTACTTCGGGTATTGAGCGTATTCTTTAAACATTAAAGATTTCGACGTAGGAGGAGGCAAAGCCGGAACAACTGATTCAACTGACGCTTCGAGTTTGGAAGGGTCCATTCTTTTCCGTCCAAAAACTCGTGAAGTTGTCCGAGCGTTTTCTATTGGCGCTCCATCCCATGACGCAGTTTGAATCGTATCTTTTGTCACTAAAAGTTGTTGAACGGGTGTAAATTTCATAAATAACATAGATCACGAATTTGTGATAAAGCTTCTATCGTAACATTCGCCTTTAGTGGAATGAATTGATTAGAATTCATTGTTACGAGCATTTCATGTTGTGCATGAAGGTGCCCGAAAAGAAAACTGATGCTATACGTCGCGTACAAATGGTACGACACGCGTTTACGCATGTCGTTACATTGCATTACCGCACACGCAAAACGTTCAAGGCAAGCGATGCAGACTAGCAGGCCCGTTACCTGGGGGGCCTCGTCCGCTCGTCTGGAAAATTCCCCCCCCCCAGGAAAAATGTGTTGGACATAGTTTAAAACTATTGGACATAGTTTAAAAAAATTGGGTCCTTCTTAGAAAACTCTTCGCCTCCCCTGGTGCCCCAAGCTGGTTACGAGCCTGCAGACCATGCCTGTAAAGCGGGTCAAGCTGTTGCATAAACATGTAAAACTAGATTTTTCCCTGTTGCTGTAAAACACACTAGAACAGTCCGTTTGTAAAATTGGCAGCAAGTTCATAGCCAAAGGCGATATATTGATAAATTGTTTCTGAAATTAACAAAACCCTTATTAAAATGATAAACGCAAAAATTTCAAGTTTTTTGAAAGATGCTGATGAGATTTTTGACTGTTTGTGTTGGTCAACGCTCTCTATATTTTTGCATGGGCATGAAAAAGGAACAAACTAATGAAAGAACGTTTCGATACACCAGCAGCTAATTTCTGAAGTAGTGACTCAAATTCCAGAACTGAAGCTGCACAGCAGATGAAAACTATTTTGGAAATTGTTGTACAGCCTTCCATAAGCCATGTTGTCATTTTTGTGAAAATTTCAATCAAAAATATTTTCAAATTTCGTATGACTGTAGTACAGTGGTATGAAACCCGTGACCCGCGGCCCAAAACTGGCCAAGAAACTGAGGTTTTGTGGCCCACGGAAAGTGCCAGATTGTAAAGCAAGCGTTACGGTTTTTAAAGGTTATTGCTAATCTTCCGTGAGTGGCCAGCGAGTTTTCTAACCCAAGGGTCGGCAACCTTTTCCGCAGGGCGGACCGGTTTCAGCCTGGCATTGGTTTTCGGACCGGCCCTGAATAAAATAATGAATGTTTGGCACATGCAAATTTATTACAACTCGGAAGTCATCATGGCACTGATTCAGTGAGAGATCTGGACTTGTTTTGCCGCAAAAAGGTGCTCTGACCTGTAGGGGTTATAGTAGTCAATGGCACCCACAATGTGTTCATTGTATCAGTCGTCCCAGTCACTTTTGGACCAATTTGGCCATGGTTTCACACGCCCCAGTAACAGGTTCTTCAAGGACCGGCACCGGACCGCGGCCCGGTGGTTGCCGACCCCTGGTCTAACCCACTGAGTTTTGCATATATAGCTGTGGCACGTGGACCAATCTGGTTTATGTACATTTGACCCGGCAGTGTTGCATGGTCGTACACCCCTGCTGCAGCACATGTTTCCTTTTCACTCAGCTTTAACCTATTTCATTTTTGGTAGCAAACAACTACCCTACGCATTGGTGGAGCAAATGCAGTTTTGCGTGAGCTTTATTGCTCTGTGGTAACAAAACGGGAGATTTCAAACACAACAAAACTGGTAGTCTTTAAATCGGTTTTTGATCTGATTCTCACCTACTGTCATGAATCTTGGGTAATGACTGAAAGGGTGATATTTTACACTAAATGCAAGCGGTAGATATAAGATTTTTGCCAAATATTTACACTGTGACACTTCGCGGCAAGGTGTGCAGTTGTGAAATGGAAAAGCTCTGAATATTTAGCAACTTCTTCCAGTAGAGAGATTTCAGCTACGATCGTTGGGCCACGTGGACAGAACGTCCCAAAAAGATTGGCGAGACGAGTCCTGCTGGCTACACTCAGTGGCGTAGCCAGCCCAACATTTTGGAAGGGGCCAACTATTTAGACTTTAGGCGAGCAACAGTACTGCTTCGAGAAACCCCCTCTAGAAACACAAAACCACAAGATATGCTAAAAATTTTGGGGCTTGGCTGTTTGGTCCCCGTGGTTACGCCTATGGCTACACCCACGACAAAGCGGCCCAGAGGTCGACCATGGACCAGGTGTCGTGATTACATCTCCGATCTTGCTTGGTCCCCCTTGGTGTGGTGTCAGCAGAAACTCAGAGTTGCTGAAAAACCGTGAGGTATTTCGAGTCCTACAAGGGCTGCTGCCCCCGCGACACTCCCCAGAGGACAAGTGGTTACGGAATTGAATGAATAAACAACTACGCAAAATCCGGAGAAAACTGGTCACCCTGGGCCAGTGGTGCAGTGACAATTTTGTAGGTGCCGGAGCTCTGCTGGGCATTTTCGCTGGCAATGACCGATCAGTCACAGGTAGAGGTGGCGGAGCGGAGCTCCGGCAGCACTATATACACCACTGACATGTGTCCTGTCGAAGATTACTCGAATCTTAAGGCCTTAACGGCTACATGCAAGTTGCTACAGTGACGTGGTGTTTAGCTCTATCACTTTAGATCATTTATTTACCTCGTATAGGCTTTAATCCTGGTTTGTTTAGGTCTTTTATGGGCAGAAATGGAAAAACTTGCTCGGTCGTTGCACCTGACAAAAAAGCAAAGATTTTATCAGCAATCATACAAGCTAAAAACTTTTGAAATGTTTGTACGAACCTGTGGCTGAAAGATGTGGTTGATATTTGCTTCTGTGAGGCTTCAGTACAGAGTTTGTGAGATCTTGAGCTTTGTCAGCTGTCAAGCGCGAATTTCTTGGTATTACTGGAAACAACTTTGTCTGCCATAAAGACACATGTCACGAATTAGTCAAAATGTTCTTGCCGATAATCTTCAGGGCAGGACGCGTCTTAAATTGCAAAACGATAAGACACCCCAGACTATTTTTTGAAAGGGAAAGTTTGTCGAAGACAGCAACAAACAAAGGACATCCATGCGATTGATTCATTGGTAAAAGTCAAATTTGAGTACTATGGGTACTGGACACACTTTTGTGCATAACCTTTCATATTTGATATGAAGCATAGATCAGTAACCTAAAACTAAGCGTATTAAACAGAAATTATATAGCAAAGCATGTTGCAAGAGCCAGATTTGAAAATTGCAGCATAAACCTGTGCAAAAGCGAGATTATAGGTAGTTAGCTTGCACGGTTTTTCGACCGGGTCGAGAAAATGGTGTTTTTTTTCTTTAGTCACTATGGAAACAGTTTTTTTTATTTGTGCTGACAAGACACCTACATGGCTAAAAAGCAAAACCTTGCTTTAGGTATGTGTGAAAAGACATTTAGGTCTAATCAGTTCGGTATAGTACTTCGTACATTTTTGTACACGATTTTCCAGGCTTGTCCATGGGACTGGGATTTCTATGGGAATCCTATGGAAAACGTCCCATGGGATGGGATGGGACAGGCATAAATTGCTATGGGATGGGAATGGGACAGATAAATATGTCCCATGGACAACCCTGCGATTTACCATTGCTTTGGGTCGTTTAGGCTCTATCTTAAGGTGTTTTTTGATACCTTTGCTTAAAATACGTGGAAGTGGTAACCTTCATGGCAGCTTAAAGTGTTTGGGCATTTTAACCGCTTCACAACCTTGCATAGCGTGATAGCAAGTTGCCATATGTAATAGTCGTATGAAAAATAAATAACATCAACAGATTTTCGTTGTGAAGGTAGTTATAACTTTATGCATAACGCTTTCACAGGTGTTGAAAAAACTCGACTTCGGCTGCATGTAACACTTGTGAAGTTTTATGTTAAAGTTTGCGTATGTCACCAATCCACAAATGAATCCTTTGCTAATACCCTGTATTTTCCACAGCCCCTGCACAGTTTTCTGCTTGCTCAAACTTTCATCTGTAGTGAAACTACCCCTGAAAAGTGAAAAACACTACAGTGGGATTGGAAGAAAACTGAGATTATTTTTAATAATCCCTACCTAAGCAATGCTTGTAAACTTTTAAGTGACAGGCAGATCTTCATGGCTACAGTTGAGGGAGTAACTTTTTCTGCTTGCCGGACCAAATAATTATTGTCTCTTGACAAGCTCAGAAAAACCCGTAACAAAGTTACAGAACAGCTCTTTCAGTAAATAAACGATAGCGTATATTCAGCGTTGCAATTCTTCCAACCGATACGGCATAAGAAAGTAAAGAAAAACCTCTATGGCTTCATAAAAAATACTTCGATTTTACAGTTCTTTACCAGCAACTTCGCAGAGTTTGTAGCCACACAATATTGGCAATATCCCTGTCACGAAAAATGTCTCTGCTTTGCTGAGTACATTCCACAAGAATGGACATGAACACACGGCAGCCCCGTTATAGTAAAATGATTTGGGATTTGCTAAGTTTCTTCTTGTCTCAGCGCGAGCCTTCTTTACAATTTTGATACCAAAATTCGTTTAAATAGCACCTCACATATGGAAGCCGTCAGCATATGCTTCAATTAGATCAGGTGTTGGGTGACGTAGTTTACAAATTGTGCAGTCCAAAAGTGTTTAAATCTCCCTCCTTCATAAGCAATCAGATCTGTGCTTCAGTTGCACAAGCGTTGGTCTCAGCTAAACTCTTAGATGCAATTTGAACAGCATTCATAGACTTTTTATGCTGCATAAAACTTGCAGATCGTTTCTTCACAATAATGTGTGAATTGAGCTTAGCTTTCTTCACGGAGTTCTGGTAACAATGTAGTCTTAAGGTCCTTTAAGTCATAACCAACCAAATTCTCTTCGGACAAAGTTACAGTCGCAAGAATGCGTCGACGGGCTTATAGGAGCAGAAAATCTCTTACTTGGCTCGCGTCTTCATCAGGTTTGTTTAGTTCTGGAACTATACCGGTAACGTTTTCTTCGGTTTGTCGAAATGGTTTCGAGGGTTGAATCTCCTGCAGCGCATGCAATTTTAGTGATGAAAACATTTTGTTTAGTTACAATTGCGTTTGCAAACCATTTCAATGTGCAAACACTAATTTGAAAAGCAACATCAATTTTCAAACAAAGGTGGATAAGCACAAGTAGAAAATCAATACTCGAGCTGTCAAATACATGACAATTGTTTTCCAACGTGCGTCTTAAATATCTCCATTTTCCTAGGACAATTTAATTTTTTATAATATACATCTTAGCTTGTTTTGGTGTACTGTAATAAGTCGCAGTGTAATTTTGGACCATTCAGTTTATTGCAAGACGTACAATGGTACAATATTCAAGAGAAACTTAAAGATCTTCTCCCGTCCACATATCAGAAAAATGTTAATCACCACGTGGGTGGTAAAGCAATAGCGAAAAGATTTCCGTTTCCTTTACATTAATTTGGCTACGATAGGATAAAAATTTCGTAAACACTTCTTTTTCTCACCCGCTTTTCCTCTAGGGCAACTATGTCCAACCCGCGGAGGGCGAGCCGCATGTGGCCCAGTCGAAGGTTTTGTGCGGCCCAGTTTAGGTTTTCGCTGTAGTAAAAATATCCTATATACTAACAACCTGTCCTTATGTTGATAATCTTGAATTCGACATTTTTGATGCAGGTGGTCTTCAGTGCCATTTTATCACGTATGTTACCAATGACGATTCGAACGCGTTCAGTACATTAGCTTAGCTAAATTTAGTTTGCTAAGATCAAATAAGCCATTCAATGTGCGGCCCTCATCAATATGCCATTCAGTGTGTGACCCTAGTTAAGATTGTGACATCATTTTTGGCTCAATAAGCCATTTTGGGTTGGACATAGCTCCTCTCGTGAAAGTCGCAGGGATAGCAGCCCTAGGAGGACTCGAAATACCTTACGGTTTTCAGCAACCTCTTAAGCGTCACGCCGTGAACTCCTCGCAAAAGTGCCATCAGCTATGACTGTCCATCTAATTCATATAGGCTGAAGAGGAGTGGTGACAGCACACACCCTTGTAAAAGTCCAACGGCCACGTTGAACGGTCACGATTTAGCTCCGCCGACATTGACAAAAGCTTCTGAGCAGGAATATAATAGCTTCACGAATAGTAACAGGCGGCAGTCAACACCGTACTCATTCAGCACTTCCCAAAGCTTTTCCCAAGGAACCCGGTGGTATGCTTTCTCAAGGTCGACAGAACACATGTATAGACGTCTTTGCCATACTCCCAAAATTTCTCGAAAATTTGCTAGAGAGCGAAAATTTGGTCTTTATTGACACGGACAACGAAAACTGTAGTATGTATCCTCCAGCTTTGGTTCAGTTACTTCTTCACAGCATCAGTTTTCAAGGCACTTGGAATACACTTTTCCAGGGAAAATGATAGATTCCCGGTAGTTAATGCATTCCATCCCGTCTCACTCTCTTGTGTATGGGGATGATCAACCCAATTAGTCAATCCTTCGATTTGGACTTCCACAATGCCATGCTACTTTACACATGAGTCAGTCAAACAACTTTTCTGTTCAAGACTTTCAGCATTTCACGTAGTATTTCATCACAACCTTCAGCCTTCCCAGCTTTCGGCGTTTTGACAGCTAAGAAGACTTCGGGGCAGTGATGGCATTTCTCTCTATTCCCTCATTTAAATGCACCTCCTGATAGTGTGTAAGTGACTGGATTCAAAAGATCTTTAAACTACTCTCCATATGCCAAGTATGTCCTCCTCATTGCTGAGTAAAACAACATTTCGTCTCTGATTGATCTGGTAATAGTAAGTTATTTGCCGCGGAGACACCGCGATGGCTTGCCAGAATACTTTATTGGATTGCCAATAGTTGGAATTCAGTTTATGCCCGGAAGTTTCCCATGATTGCATTTTGGAATTTTTTACTACGAGGGTTACGGACATTCGCGCCTCAGCGTACCGCGAATGCAAAGAAAGTTAGGCTGAAGCCATGCCTTGCAGGCTACTTTCTTTGCTCGAATAGCATCTTTCACCTCCTGGTTCCACCAGGAAGATACTTTCTTTTCGTTATTTACCACACCGAGTGGTTTCCGTCCACATATCCGAGCAGAGGATGAAGCTACAGCTGCTCTGGACAGCTTCACTTCACCTCTGCGTCCCCTGTGTATTCCGGGAGCTCTCGGAACAAGGACGACGGTGTCTACAAAGGTGTTTTTACATCCTTGTTTAGCAGGGCCTCCCTATTTATTCAGTAGGACCAACGCCAAATTAAACATTAGGCTACCAAGGTTATAGTCATAGGCTTTGGAAAAATTTGGCCTCAGTTTTTTTATTTATTGTTTTTATTACAAGTAATAATTTATTACTTTTTGTAGCTTAGTTTGCAAAATTATAGGTCCTTCTCTAGTAAGCAGCATTAGAACTACAGTACCATTAATCCGGCCCTGAGTAGGACCCCATAAATCTGCACGTTCGTGTAGACTTAGGCTCTATTTTTTTCAGTCGTAAGTTGGAGAAGGCAAGGTAATGGTAGACCAACAGTTGTGTACCCCTTTTGACACAAACGTCCAGCAACGATTGGAACAACTCAGCTGAAACTATGCAGGAAACAATGAGTGACCGTTGACCCAACAAATCTCTAAACCAGATGTGTTTGTGCAAATCTCTGCGTTGGAAGAAAGTGTTCATTATGCACATTGCGTTGTTGTAACACCGTTGCAGCAGGAACTTTCCGTTGTCATTTACGTCAGCATTACCGTGTTGTCCAATCAAACCTTCTTTCCACACCCTAGCATCAGTCTCAACCTGTGCTTTGAAACCTCCGCAAAGGATCATGGATTCGATAGCTGTACTGTGCCCTTAAGTTTGGATACCTGAATGAAACACAGGGAGTGATCTATGAATTTCAACCTCAGTGCGCACACTCGTCCTCCTATTGGGGTCCATTCATCAACACAGCTTGCAAGCTCAGGGCTTACAAGTTTCCCCACACCAGCTTGGACAAATGTTTCTGGTTCATCACCAGAGTAGATGAGCGTCCACCTATTTTACAACTGTGCTGTTAGAACCACGATGCTTAGTTGAAGAGATGTCAACAACGTTCTTTTGGCTTCCTAAACCAGTTCGCGCTATTTTCCTGTGAGTGAAGTGATGTTGTGATGTTCCAGTTTCCAATCATTAGCTTATGGCACGATTGCCGTTTACGCTTGGCTTTCAAGTCTGCTAGACTAGAAGAACACTGCGCTGTCCATATTCGCCTCCTCAAATGCGTAGCTAGCTGCCGTAAAGTGGAGCTCCACTTGTGGTGAACTGATGAGTGAGACTGTCACGAATTTTTCAAACGGGATCCTCGGCCTAAAGCCCGAAAATGGTGCTTGGTCACGCGAGCAACGACATGTGCGCGAGGCTATTGATTAATTTCGCGCATTTCACAGTATTAACTCCAAGAATTATGCCCTTGAACGAAGCGGTCGCGCTATCTGCACAGCAACTTTTGCAATATCAGGGAACCAGAAACTTCAGAATGATTTTCTATAGGCTAATTTCTGTTATTATTTTTACGGTCAACACTGTTGCTGAACATAAACAAGGATAATTGGCAACGCATTTTTGGTTTTTATAAGTTTCCATTGCCCTCAACTCCTACTGCCTCCCTCCCTGCCCTACCGCTGTTCTGGTGTCCCTAGGTGAAGGCCACTAGCGTACGGAGGGGGAGGCCACTGTTCCATGGTCACCCCATCAGATCCTAAAAATAAAAAAATGCAAAAACAGTATTGGCTAAAACTTGCTTCCAGAATGTACAAAAATGCGTATTTTTAGGTGTAATTTTGCAAAATTTTCCCGGGGGCATGTCCCCGGACTCCCCTAAAATGGTCGTGCCTTTGGCACTTCCCGTAAAATTGATTTGTGACGAAATTTGGCCTCCCTTCGGAAATTGCCTGCGTTCTCCACTGATGAAGGCAAACTGTGAATTGTGAACGTACTGCAGACAATTTTTCAGTTGCAGTACCTTTCTATACAAATTCAAGTCATTTCGTCTTCAGCAAGGGTGAAAGTAAGAAATGAAATTTGTTCCCTCGTAAAGAAGGTGAAAGAAGGTGAAACTGTAATAACTATTCATAGCACAATCCTATAGCCTACGTAGCAACAAAATTTCTATTGAATAGGACGTCAGAGTTGCAACACTTCTCACCGATTTCAGGTAATTTCTGTATGAGCGGCGTGCGTTTGATATGTACGGAGAGTACGCTGGCTTCCGATAAAATTCTTCTAACGTCATTCTGGTTCTCACCACAGGAATTCCCTGCAAAATTTCATGCAATCGTTTTCCAAACGCATGTTCCATTGCGACATTATAACACGATCGAATGTATTTATTTAGAACTGATGGCACGTGTAATAGTGACGCAGTGGCAGACCTAGGACGGGAGTTCGGTGCAATGTCTTCTCCAAACGATCACGGCGCCCATTGAAGCTAAGCATCCTTCAGTAATTGCGGCACTTTGAAGTGGCATTATGCCCCTTTTGCTTGAAATTGTGTCCGTTTTTGCTTTCGAGAGCACATCGCATGCGAATGGGGAGTCCTTGTAAATTTTTTCAGTAGAAGTATGAATGAAGAAGGAAACTCTGAATGTGCAGAAACGGGATGACCTTCGTTTTGCTCTTTAATTTTCTTATCACTAAGAAATTAAGAAAAAATTTGGCTCCCTGTTTTCACTGTCACCCAAACTTTTAGGTTGAGATCCGCCAATGTACTAACGCATGCTGTCAAAATTTTGAAAATTTTAAATGTTTCTAGTAAATATAAGAGCACTGTTGAAACAGTATGTCGTTCAAAGAGTATAAAATTTGGACAGTATGCGAACTCTTTAAATTGGTTCTGCTTTTCACGACAGGACCACCAATACTAAGCACTCGTTGACTAGAAGCGCTAGTTGCCATCAACACAGAACTAATTTCTTGCAAGATCACTGAGAGCTGAAAACTCCAATCTGTGCTCTCGCCATCATTGGAGAATATCCCTACGCCCTTGCACCACAAGCTCTCATGTAGCATTGAATTTTTTACTCATGTCACTTTCACATGCATTGAGTCAACTTCAGTTACCCGCACTAAATTTTATCATCCCGCGCCCACCCCGCACCAAGTTCAACCAAGGTTCAACCCGCACCCGTCCCGCATCCGCACGCATGGCTCTGCGAATTCGCGCATCCGCCCCGCATTTGCGGGGTTAACCCGTTTTGCGAAGGACTCTACTACTTAACAAAGTTTTCTACTTTTGACTGTTGCATTCCCTTTGCAAACCAATAATGCCAAATACGGTATACATTCTTTGCAGAAAATGGTAAAGTGTTCGTTTTCAGCAAGTTAAACGTAGTACTACTGCTTATACCTAGCAGAGAGTTTGTTTATCATCAAAAATGACTGCAATTGCATCAAAAAATTGCTATTTTTATTTTGTAATTTAGAGTGAAATCTGTAAACAAGGCTTAGGTTGTTCGTAATCATTTAATGGCAGAGCCGGACATGACATGATCATGAGGATCGGAAGTGGGAAGCTGTGGACCTTGCCGCCCTGGATTTTGAAATGTGACTATTTCCTTTTTTAATTTTTGGCGAAAAAGGTTGTTTTCTTAGTTTTGTGTGGGTAAAATGAAATTTCACCATTTTTGTCCCGCCGGGAAAAATCCTTGTGAGTATCCTTGGAAAAATCCACTACTTGCCACCCTGGAAAAAATCCTTCCGACGCCCATGGACCTTGTCACATGACACGTTCATCGGATAAGGCCAAGAAATCGTGCTATTGAGAAAATATAGATAAAGAGGAAAGGATAAGTTGGCCACATGGTAGCTGATAATTTCAATATCGCAGCATCTGTTCCTGAACGTCGAAAATTTATCCATGTGGTCTCCTTCCAAAATTAGGAAGCATTTTCGATAACACTCACTTTTCTTGTGACTGGTTCGTTTTTCTGTTTTATCTATTTTGTGGAAACATTCTGTTCAGCAAATTAAGACGAAAAGCTGCTCAAGAAAAACCAGCGGCGAAAACAGGAAACAGCTCTTTTTGATATGCAGTAGACAAGCCGCGACCTACAAACTTCATTCTTGTCCCTAAGAAAACCGCCGGTTAAACCACCTTGTATGGTGACGCTAACACATTGTAACTTTAACACCAGGATCGGGTCAAATTGTGGTTAAACTGCCATTTAGTAAATCACTGACAAAGAAGATTTCCGTTATAACTTTAATCAATTTTGAAGTATCGTAACAGACGCCCAATGCGTAGGCTTAACGTAGCTTTCCGACGAGAAATATCGTGAAAACAGACCGAAGTAGCTTAAGGAATATGCCCTAGGGTTAAATTCGTCATGAAACCACCCTTGCGAAGCTCACGCCCCACACCAAAGATCCTGCTGTGACCAACCTAAGAGGCAATGACCCAAAGTTCGAGAAATTTTGTAAATAAACCGAAGTCAGCTTCCGATTTTTCGGCTATGAAGTTATGCCCACACACAACAGTTTCAATCTGATGTTAACTCTGTACAGGGATACTATGGCAGGCTATAGGAAAATGGCAGCAACAACCGACTGTAAACTGCAAGTTGAACAGTGTTGTGAAATCACCGTTAGGCTACTGAAAATAACGTTCGAAACAGTGAGTCACCCTCATGTAACTGTACGACTTGACTCGGAATTTACCGGGAGCATTTGGATGAACAACGCATGATGAGCATTTGGCTGATCATTGGGAAATGGTAATATTGGATTGCTCATTGCTGCATGACCAAGCGAACTTTATATTTAGGTGGCCCAGAATCTTGTGCTATATAATCAAATCACCCGGCTCATTGCTTAAGTAAACTAAATAAGTAAAAATAACGTTCGCTACTCGGCATGCTGAATTTTGGTGACCTATTGCATGAATGCATAATTTGCTCCATGAATTCTCTACTATCTCTATTCCCATTTCCAATAACCTTATTCTCAGACTTCGATCAAACAGCCATCAACTTTTTATAGCGCTTACATTGCTTCATACTTCGAGGATATGCGCTTATTATTTCTTCTTCTCTGGTCAAGCAGCTTGATTTTAGGAGAGCTGACATTCAAGCGGCTTTATGCTCCTACACCACGCCCACAACACTTTTTTCTTTTGTATAGTAATGCTGTGCTCGCAATCAGAGGCGCAACCAGCTCTTCATTTTGGGAGGGGCAATTTTCATGAAATTTCATTCGATAACGTCATCGTGCTTATCCAACCGTGGTACAACTTTTTCACAAACGGTCACATATAATTATAATGTATTTTTGCCCGCAGACACGAAGTCCACAGTACAAACACACACATTCTGCACAACGCTGGTTAATAAAAATAGACAAAACAGAACGTTTTACAACGGCGTTGGAGACTGCATCTCTGGTATCAAGCGAAAGTTCTGACTTCACGCCATATGCGTATGTGCAGAGCAACATTCAGCATATTAAATACGCTGAGAAAACTGATGATTAGGGCTTAGGGTTTGGCGTTTAGGTAAGTGAGTCGGGTTAAGGTTTATGTTACAGTTAGATAAAGAAAATAATTGAAGCCTAAGATTAAGTCCAATATTTTTCACTGGTTTTACTTATTCCCGCACTGCAGCTTGTTGTGGGTATCTGACATCCAACCAAAAAAGTTTTAATTTACACAGCACACATCAAAAAAGTAATCGCCAAACTTTATTCCTTTACTCTGAGAAGCAAAAATAACTGACAGAAAATAAATAGGTCAGAAATTTCGCAGAGGTCAGAAATTTCGCTTGACACCGGGCTACAGAAACTTACTTAACAGAACGTTTTGTAACGGCGTTGGAGGCCGAGCCTCAGGTTTACAGAAGGATACTTAACACTATTTGTTCGCTTGGTACAACAATACTGCAGAGTGGGACGATAATTCCTGGTCAAGCCCAGGTAAAGTACGAATGCATTGTGACATGCACACCCTCAAACGAGCAAACACTGCAATGTCCGAGCACTCAGTCACAAAGTAAAATGCGGTTGTAGCGTTCAAAGAATAAGGAAGAATATAAACAATCTGACTGCGTCAAAGCAGGCAACCATTACGTTAGTAGACCTTCTGCATCTTTCGAGAAACAAGTGCATATTTTTTCTTATAACAGTCTCAAATGTAAAAATGTCACATTGAACCTGATGAGTAATGACTACTAACACTTGCTCTCCAGGGCAGGTGGTATAGAGCTCTACATCCAAAATTATAGGCCACACGCAATCTTTGCATGCATGACTTTCTGAAATTCCACCATAATTGTGATGCATACATGGGCGCAAAAACGGAACGAATAAGGACATTTTTAACTGCATTTGGACATTGGGAGAACAGGCTCGCAGCTTGTTTGCTGCACAATATTTTTATCGCAGTGGTCTCTGAATGTCTTTGTCATCTGAAAGCTCAGTATCCAGTACAGCTACCAGATATTTGTATTGGTTAGGATATTTTTGATCTTTACCACCCATGTGTCAGTAATGGGGTGACCGTGCTTTTTGCACTCTTACCCTTAAAAGTCATACAAACAGTTTTGCTGTAGTTGAAAATATTTCCATGTGATTCTGCATAAACCTGACACACAGATAAAAGTTATCGTCGCAACATTTCCAAAACTGAGAATTTTTCAGTTTTAATCAAGATGCAGACAGAACGATCTGGACAGTAAAAATTATTATTCTCATGAAAACACCTGGTTCCGTACTCAACTAGTGTAGTCATGTCTTTTGTGTGACAGATGTATAGGCTCCTACAGTAGTAAACCTTCCTAATTTTCGTGTTGTTTCAGCAAATTCGTTCTAGCCCTATTCTTCTAGCATGCACTTGAACTTCTATCACAAATGAAGATCCCAAACTTGAAAGATAGCCTATGTCAAGGGTGATGGGATCTTTGAGTGTTACCATTTCGGGCAAAACGGATCAGGTGTCTTGTGCCTTTGGCGCATACCGGATCAGGTGTGTTTGGGGCAAAATGGCTTTTTCTGGCATCCATGAGTTGTGTGAAAGTATTTAGAAGCACGTTTAGGGCTATGAACTTTCTGGAATTGCACTGGTTGCAAAAGTTAGGATCTTGTAAAGCGTCATTTGGAGCCAAAGTGGTCTAGTAGATAAGTGCGTTCAACACTTGACTAGCACTCTTATGACACTTTACTAAACCTTTTTCCCGAGCCGTGGTACTGGGATTAATCCATAAAGACACTAAAACGTGAAACAGTCCTCAATTTAAATTTAGTTAAAAACTATCAGGTTTCGCTTGAAGCGAAAAAGCAGCTAAACAACGCTTTTTTAAGAAATGTACTGTGTTAATAATGGTGATCCGCTTTGCCCTTAACAAAAATAATAATCAAAATATCGTAGAAGAACATGCGGTTTGACGAGGCCCTAACTGCCATCTCAAGATTTCTCTTATCAACTTGAAAGTTCCAGCAATCTGCACGGTTCAACAGTACCCTAATGTTATAAAGTTTCATGAGGGCAAATTGAGGCCTGTCTAAGACAAAATAGCACACGAACAAATAGACAAAAAAATGCCTTAAAAATACGAACATTTTAAACTATCTCCCAAGTTGACACTTCCAGCAGACTTGTGGGTGAATACCGATCATTTACGAAATTTTCGATCAGATAATCTGTCTCAAGATAAATCTTGTAAGGAGATAATTAACGAGCAAGACAATGAAAAATTCAAATAAGATTTTCTAAAAATGATTAGAATATAAAGTTTCATCTTTAGTCTTTGAAAGTTTCTACAAATGTCAAAATTGCTATACAATGTTTTGAAAATTTCTGGGGTGCCAAATGTCCTAGACGCCCCTCCTGGTTGCGGGCCTGCTCGCAATTATTGGTTGCTCGTTAAAACTGTCTATGCAGTACTTGGACTTGCAATTGCGTAAGAGTTGTGGAGACTGTAAGAGTTCATTCACTCAATTTTACATCCGATATTCGTCTGGGGAAGGGTCGCGAAGCAGCAGCACTAGGTGGACTCGAAATTTTTTCACGGTATCAAGCAATCTGAGATAGTTCAGCTGGCTCCACAACAAGGCGAACCAAGGTAGGATTAGGATGTAATCACGCCACCTGGTTCTTAGACCACTCCTGGGCCGCTTTCCTGTGGGTGTAGCCACTAGCGTACGGAGGGGGGGCCACTGTGTCATGGCCCCCCCTCAGACCCTAAAAATAAAAAATGTACAAACAGTATTCGGCAGTGGCGAAACTAAAGAGGGGCAAGGGCCTCAATTTAAAATAAACTGACTCTGTTTTCTGGTCACTGATTTACGCACTACGCAATTTTTTATGACTACTGTACGTTTCCTCTGCTTAATTTTCATTTTACGATTTCATTCTTTCACTGACAAAATTGCTTCACACGTGGCTGTTAAGTAGCTTAACACAGGTAACAATGAACACCAGAAAAAAGCTTCGCCTGGCGTGGGATTTGAGCCCACAAACTTCAATAAGCGTCTTCGATAAGCGATACATGTCTAAAACTTATAACATCCAAACACGCATATAGGTTTATTTCATGAGCCTCAGACAACAAAAGTTCAGTTTTCTGTCTCAGCGGCTAATAAGTCTCGTAAAAGCATTATACTCAAACTAGCTTCCATAATGCACAAAAATGCGTATTTTTAGGTGTAATTTTGCAAAATTTTCCCGGGGGCATGCCCCCGGACCCCCTAAAATGGTGGTGCCTTCGGCACTTCCCTTAAAGTTGATTTGTGACGTCACACGATTGTGACTAAACTTCCCCCCCTCGGAAATTTTCTGCGTACGCCACTGGGTGTAGCCAGCAGGACCTGCCTGAAAACTGATTAAGTGCATGTTGTAGACCCTCTTTAAAGGATGCAAGCAGTACCAAATCGTCCACAAAGAACAAACAGTTGACAGACTGGAGAGCAAAATACTTTAATAAACTGCGCGTTCATATCCTAATTTCTAACTGCATTGTTTAATGATATTCATATCCCAAAAAAAGTTTTTTTAGAACTGCAGATCATGGACAAAATCACCTTAGTTTTTGTATTTTTCCCAACGATATTGCAGCGATCTTATACAAATTTTTCAAAAAAGCGCTCTTCAACGATTTTACAGTCTTTTGAAAATATAGATTCCGACTGATTTTTCACAAATTTCCCGGAAGAGAATTCGTCAGCAGGAGTTTCTTATAGTTACTCGTTACTTTTCGAGTAAAGCTCAAAGAGCCACATGTTAGTACAACTGAGCGAGTTTTCTCGTAATTTTTTTAGTACACTTTAAAGCCATAAAACAAATTTTGATAAGTGGAATCCAAAACACATGATCTTAAACGGGGGGCGGCAACCATTCCCCAAGGGTGATTCCACAGCACTTCTCGTGGAAGTTGGAATATTTTTGACAGCATTGCCTTCACGCGTTTTATGAGGATATTTGTCTCTGAAATTAAAGTTTCTGTTTTGATTTCATTGTTGTTTCACTGCCGAAGACATGAGCTCTGGGCCTGGAACAGAACTGTCGCCAGAAAGTTTTCAGGAGGGGCTTTGCATTTGTTCAGGGGGGCTTGACATTCTGAAATTTGATGAAAAGTCCACCGATTTACAGTGCTTCATAATTCAATTTAGGTGGGCTTGGAGCTTTGTTTGGGGGGGCTAAGTCCCCAAAAACCCCCGTGGCGACGGGACTGGCCTGGAAGTGCTATCAGCCGTTGTAAGTGAATGTGTACCAAATTAAATTATGGAGTTGATAGTAATGCAAACAAGGGAGTGTGCATTTAACTGACAAACAGAGATAACACCAGCAGTACTTTCATATATAACCCTTCACAGTGACCTACGAACAGGCACGTGTACCGCAATGCCCAGCAATACAGCAGTTAACATTGTGCAATACAGTTAGAATTTGAACAGATACTGCATGTAGGCCGCATCAGATGTGGACGGCGGAACAAGAGGGGTTGGGGAATCTGGAACCCCACATTTTCAAGGGAGGACCTACCGAGATACAAGGGACTCCCACTATTTTACTGCATTTTTACGATTTCATTGTAGGCTAAAGTGTAGGCTTATCATCTTCAAAATTTTGCCAAGTGCTTGACTTTTTTGATAAGCCAAGCTTATTCTCATAAAAGTATCTCTATGAAAAAATAATAAACAGCCTGTGTGCAGTAAGGAAACTCCGGGTGTTCGTGTGCGCAGTAAAACTTTAAAATGTTACGTGTTTTCAAATATATATTACTCGCACAAGACGTTGGCGCCGAGCGTCTAAGGATACAAAGTCTTACGAACGGATATTTGGTTTGTAAAATCAGCTTTACTTGACAATTGGTACCAAGCTTGTTCATGAAGAATGAGATTTTTACCACAGGTTTGCTTTCCAGAGAACAATGTATCCTTTGAAGAGAGTGGTACTGACAAAATATGATAAAATCATAGCGAGTGTTGATGCGTCTTCCATCTAATTAGAAATTATGCTAAAAAGTATTGTTCCAGGGCTGAATGATCACCGACGCTGCCAGAGAATCGATCAATCGTGATGTACGCTCACAGGGGACCCTGGAATTCTCATTAAAAATCGTTCCGCCGGCCCTAGCATTAGATGTATTGGGACCATTCAAAAGGAAGTTACAAAAAAGCTATAAATATCGATCGTGGGACCTTGATCAAGTTTAGGGTTCGCCAAAAGAAGAATATTGCACAACCTTTCAAGATCAATGATACTTTCCTGAGACAGAGCTAGAATCTGCTTCTCAAACCTTAGACACAAATTGTCGGCGAGGAGCTGCAGTTAATGGGTACTCCAGCAAAATACGTCTTTCACTACCGTTCATAATCATACCACGCGCATAAGTGCGATATGAGCGTACACCAATGTTAAGCGAGCTGTAGCGTAGGTAAAGCTTCCAAAATCAGGTGCTCGCGTATGAGTTTGCAACATGATGCCAAACTGGCCATTAAACCTATTAGCACAAATATGAGTGAACAGTAGAGATTTGAATTTTCTCAGGATTGGTCCTGATTGAATGTGCGGGGAAGGGCATATTTTTATTAAGTTAGCAAAACCTGAGAAAGAAACAATTTTAAAAAGTGAATTTTTCAAAAGAATTTTAACCTTATAAAAGCATACTTTTGATATGATCATGGTGTATTTCAGATGGCAAAGCACCATGATTGCCGCAATACATCAAAACTCGTATCGTTAACCAGGCCCGTAACCAGGTTTAAAGGTTCAGGGGAAAAATAAATTTTTAGGGGGAAAAGATTTTTGTTTTTATTATATATTTGAAATATAGTTTTCTGGGCACAACAAAATTTGGGGGGGAACAAAAAAATTGAGGGGGGCACTTCCCCGAATGCCCCCCGTGGCTACGGGCCTGTTGTTTAAATGCTGTGTCTTCTCTCGGGCCGCTACGTCTTCTGTTGCAATGAATCATACAGTTGTTTCACCATATTATTTCAACATGTACTGCACTCAAGCTGAATAAACTGTTGTGAAACAGAGAGAGTGCAACCTTACCTCGTTAAACATATGGGGAACGTGGAACGCTTGATTGGGATGAGGTTTGTTTCTTCTGTTAAGTGAAGAAGGTCGGAACTTCCGAAATGGTGCTGCCTTTGGGATGTAGTCCGATGCATACATGCTTACCTCTTTCTCGGCTTGCTCACGCCTCTTTAGATCACTGCCCAAATACAAAATCCTAAAAATGAATGACTGGTCACAGCAGGCAACGTAAAATCAGCGCAAGAATAAAGTCTGTTACTGTTATGCAGGTCTCGTCTCGGTCTCGCCTGGTTTGGCAAGGCCTGTGAGAGGGGGGTCTAGCAGGTACATTGTTCCGGGGCTCGACAGCTACAGAGGTGCCCGAGACTGAAGAAACATTTGAGTGTTTGCTACTAACAAACACGGAATAATGTAGCGAAATTAATCCAGGTGATAAAACTGGTTTGGCCTAAAGGATTTGATACCCTAGTGTGATATATTTTAATGTGAATTGCTGGCATTGCATTTTCCTGGTATGATACATTGATAATATTATTAGCAGCAATTATTTCTGTTGAACTTGAATGTTTGACTACTTTGTCGAATTTAAGACATCCACGATTACTGTCCCAGTCTGTCCACTGAACTGCACTTTCCTTTACGTCTTTCATTTTCAAATAAATCTTTAACAAAAACTCATTCCAACAAACCAAGAGTTTCAAACTCGGAGATACTTCAAGTGAAATTCAAATGGAAACATGCCAGTTCACAATAAAATCTAATCTAACAACAGTAGCCCTCGAATGTTGCGCACATGTGTAAGATAACTAAAAAGTTTAAAAATAGGAGGTAACTGCAATGTATAGGACGCAACTGCTTATAGTGCACCGCGGCGGTGTGCTGTGCACTTTGCTGATTGCTAAACTGTGCCCCATGCAGATACAGGCTCTAATCAAATGTGAGTTTAGGATTAGCGGACATAACCAGAAATCTGAAGATTTCGAAACCATACAGGAGAAACTATTTTTGCGTTAGGATGGTCACTGCTCTCTTAGTACCAGATAACCGTCTCTTACGCCCAGGGACCGAGTTTATGGAGGGACGGGAGGGACATGTCCCCCCCAACTTTCGGACAGGGGGGAAATAATATCTTTTGTCCCCCCCAACATTTTGTCATAAAAAATAACGTAGTTGCGCAAATTTCATGGTTACATTGCTGTTGGAAACGTTTCCCCAGCATAAAGTCAGGAAATAAATAAGTATAACGAACATTATCACTGGATTATCTGTGGGCAGAGTATACAGATTTCTATGTAAACTGAATAGTCATGATTGTTGATAATTGTGTTGGTTAATTTGAATTACCGAATCGGGGTGCACATAAACTTCGCTCAATCACGAATGCCTGGGCTGGTCTATAACCTCCAATCAGAATACGGTTGCCACCAGGCGCGTAGCCAGGGGGGAGAACGGGGACAATGTCCCCCCAATTCCTTAGTTCTCACGTTAATAGAATTTTTGAAATATAAGCCAAAGAAATACTTTAGTGCAAATCGACGAACCTGCCTCCAGGAACTTATCCTGCTTCAGCTTTTAGTCGAATACAAACTTGTATCTGACCTTCTTTCATCAATGACCCGCAAGTAAAAACAATTGAAGTAACGCTTTTCGCAGCTGTTTCTGGCACACCAGCTTGGTGTATCTCACTTATTTGTTATGTAAGCTTCATTTCAAGACGATCGCAAATTTCTCCTTGATAGCCATGGTTGTTACAAATGTAACCTATCCTTGTTTCCAGTGTCAACGTAGCCTTAAATCAAAATTGTAGATTTTTGTTTTTACACAGTTCTAAAATCGTAGATTTGTTTTTACGCACCACATGCGTGAATATTGCAGTGGTATACATTGTATATGTCTTGAAGCTGAAACTTTGGCTAAGAAGCGATTCAATTTGACAGTCTTCTTCACTGCGCCGTAGCCACTGTTAAGCTACAATAGCATTCATTCTATAGATATTTATTTGTGATGTCATGTATTGGCACAGTTAAATCACAATAATGTGGAGCCTTAACCCTATCTTAAATGCTGTCTATTGAAAGAAATCCTTTCTCAGCACAGAATCAGACACTAAGATCTTACAGAGTATATATTTCGCCTACAAAGTAGGCATCATCAGCTCTTATTCAAATAGAATATATCTTAAATGGTTTCCCTTTGCCTTGCCGTCGAGTAAAACATCCAGTGGTGCCACTCCCAGCGTTTTTCCACTAGTTCCAGGGCCGCAACCAATTGATGTTTTCGGGGGGGTAAAATGATGTAACTTCTTGCTGCACCTAACAAATACATACGTTTGTGAAACTTCGATGGGGGGGCAATTCCCGAAAAAAGGGCCCGAGGCGGCGGCCTCGTTTTCCTTCCCTAATATCCACTCCTGAGCTTGGAATCTGTCTTGTTGGCAAAGCGCATGTGACAATATGAAACTAATTTTGAATTTTTTCTCATAGGGGTTCAAATTCCGCAGACAGGTTATTGTATTTTCAAGAAGTCCGTGATTTGTATAAAGTTAATTACGTGCAGTGCTAAGCTATCTTTACATGCAGCTGAGCGTGCTCAATAAGTTTTGTAATCATGTGGGTATGATTGTGTTTACAGTTTAACTCCATTTTATATTTCAATGAAGTCAGTTAAATCTAGCAGTCGCATCAAACAAATCAAACGAAGTAACTTTAAAGTAGCTACAAAAGTTTTACGGAATAAGCTGAACATGCAAAAGATCTTACGGATTATCGAAAATCCAAACATTTTTCAAACGCGTTGAAAGACTCAAGCGTTTACGTTTATCAACTACATACCTAAATTAATCGCTCAAAGATTAGATGAAAATAGGGTTCACTTCCTAAATGCCCGAAAGTTTTGTAGAAGGCCTACTTCGTCGGAAGTCGTTGCCTCAGAGCAAAGTCTCTGATCGGCTTCGATTTAACGTGCTGTGTTGGTGTACATCCATAGCGTGTAAAAACAGTATAATAAGCGCAATCGTCATGGCGGCCGCGATGACTGCTTGGTCAACTGCGATATTGGCTGCAAAAAGCACACTGCAGATCGTGCACTTACGGCATTGAGGTTTACTAGCGCTTTTGCAGAAATGGTTTATGAGCAAATGGTGGCATTGATCCAAAGTAGAAGCTGGGAACTTATTTATCAAAACTTTTAAAACTTGTCGATTCAATGAAAGCAGACTTTATTTTTTGACTTAAATCTGAACACAGTTGTTCAGGAGAAAACGCCAGAAATATGAAAGTTGCATGGATGATGCTTTAAAAACAAGGAGCATCAAGATGTTTAAACGTTGAAACTCGGTTGTTGTGTTCACCCCTACTAAAATTTCTGGCTACGCGCTTGGTTGCCACTGCTAGTATTTATCAAAAGATCTTGTGGTTTGTTTTCGATTTGATCTGTGTGGTTTAGTGGTTCTACTGAAAACCTTGTGGATTTTAGTAGCAAAAAATTTTTTTTCGGACCTGACCAAATTTGAATTGATTAATTATCACAACTTTTGAGCATAAATATGTCTATTTAAGCCCAACTCTCAGAACTATTGTGTTGCCATAGTAAATGCAGTTCTAAGTGCTAGATATAGCACCTACCACCACCATGGGCGTAGCCAGGGGAGGCACTTGGGCCATGCTCACCAAAATATATAAATTCAATAAGGTGCCCCCAATTTTGCTAATTTTAGAAAAAAGTCGTACTACGGTTGAGTGAACACAATGTGACGTCATCTAAACGAAAAAACGGTCGTACAATAAAAGAAAAAAGGTCGTACAATAAAGGATTGTCGCCCCAAACTTTTTTAGCAAACTCGGTCCCTGCTTACGCCAATAGGCGAATGAGGCAGGGGTGCGGGGAGGGCTTTACCCGCCTTCAACTGATTTTTTCGGGAAAAGAATAATTTCAAACACGGAAAAAATTATTTGATATCAAGATAGTAATTATTTTTAATATTTTTGTCAGTTTAACTCTTTTCTAGTATTAATGGGGTGAAAATGCAATAGATGCGTCGTTTCATTGCTTAGAGAAGTTAAATTGTACATTTTTTTGAAAATTTACTCGTTGGGCATGAACATACTGTGTGGAGCAAAACGCTGTAGCCCGCAGATTGCTTGCACCCTACGACTATGTGTACACCTACCAGAGCCGGATTAAAAGGTAGGGGGCCCGGGGCAATGTTTACTGGAGGGCTCCTATGACGTAATTCATGACACCATAGTTTGTAACATTTACATTTTCGCTGATTCGCAAGGTTCCCGTTTGTTTTTTCCGCTAGTCGAGAATGTGCTTACTCAAATGCACAAACAGTTAGCTGCGAGGAGAGAATTTATGATATGAATACTGGAGTGTATTTTTACTAAGAAAAAATATTCCACAGGTTAGAGAGTGACTCGGCAAGAAACAACATTCACCCGGTCCCGAACAATAAGCAGAAACCAGAGATTACAAACAAAAACACCGGAAAAAGGACATGTCAATATGGCTTGGCAGGCTAAGTGTGAAAGTTGTTTCCAAGCTAATGTCTTGATTTTCACCTTCATTGGCTTTGCACTTTTCACAGCTCCTGATGGCATT
>Ga0210059_1002273_pt1 | contig 29929 bp, 15 predicted proteins | sample Ectturendosymbi2_FD_188042 | JGI IMG/M metagenome (GOLD analysis project Ga0210059, IMG submission 188042) | Ecteinascidia turbinata endosymbiont from Florida, USA - Sample 2 (SPAdes) (version 2) | ecosystem: Host-associated > Tunicates > Ascidians > Unclassified | place: Key West, Florida...
AACGAGGACTTTCCTGTAGTTGATGAAAATTGTTACAAGAATACATAATTCAGTTCATGCGAAACCGTTCAACCGCTTGATGGAAGATTATTTGCTGCTTACCTGATCCAGTTCGACCGACGATTCCAATTTTTTGTTTAGATGCGATTTTGAAATTTACATTGTGCAATACTTCCGGAAGATTGTGTCGGTAACGCATGGCGACGTTCTTGAATCAGGAAGAAAAATTGCTTGCAACCATTTCAATACATCTTACAGCAGAAGTGTCGTAGCACAACAGCTTAATCGAGGAAGGGCAACAAACAAATTGGCTTATCTTTGTAAGAAATTGCCGTTTGTTCACAATGTGCTGTACTTCTTCAGATGATAATTTTTCGTTGAATGATGTACGAACCTACTATTTTGCAAAATCATGCTTTGCCGGCGCTGTGCTTGACTTCACACACAAAAGTTTGATTCTTACGTCGCTAACATCAAGTATGCGCTCGGAAGTACCTCAAAGTTATTTTCCAACCAGTTGGTACCAACCTTATGTCGCCTCCTTTCGGCCAATCAGGACTTGGACGGTTGTCTTCCACAATGTGCGGACGCTCGGTTGGACACTCTGTGATATAGTCGCGGACACGTTCGACTGAAGTGAACAGGGATTCCGTTTCAATCATAAAGCGAATGCAGATTTGGAATAGACCAGTCATCTGCAAACGGACGTGTAATTTGTGTTTATTCATGTATCATAAAGTTGAAACAAAAATGGTTGTTTTACAGATACTTTTTGGTTCAAGCTGACCTGAATAGCGTAGGTTAGGGCCAGGTTCGCATAGGCCGAGCCTTCAGTCACACCAAACGACTGCGGATAAACAGATGAGATGACAACGAAAACGGCGACGATGAAGTTGACAGTGATTGTGAACGTGTCCAATCTCAGCGTCACCCACTGCAAGCAGTAGTGGTAGGATTGAAACGGAACAGAGTGCGCGTCAATATAGTAGGAGAACCTGCAAAGAATGAACCAAAGATGAATGGCTTTAGTTGAGTGTGACGGGTTAACCCGTTGTATTTTCGTATAGCCTACACAACGGTGCTGTGCACAGTAAACAATCTTATTTTGAAAATAAATATTTTGCGCTGATCAATGCGAACCTTCACGAAACATCCAGCATTGTATTGTATGTTGACTTATCAACCAATTCAAGTCTGGTTTAGTAGACATTGGTGTAAAGAAATCATAAGAACATGGAAGGTTCATTCACATCATTAGTGTCAACGGTCGTTTAAGCTCTCTGTTTCAGGTCGTTTGGGGCGTAGATGTATAGGAGCGGGCAAATTTCTGGCGATGCGAAGGATTTTTGCACGACTTCTCCCAAACATGCACGAAAAAACTCCGAAAGTGTCACCTCCAAATACAAAGTTTTTCATTGATTTTGGGCATCATTTTTTCAAATCAAAGCATGTTGGGCGACATTTTTGCTCATATTTTCAGGGAGTTTAGAGATTTATCCCAGATGTTAAGGGATTTTGCCCGGATTTTAACAAAATGAAAACTTTTGGTTGTGCGCTTGCACACCCTGAACCCCCCCTCCTACTCCCATGGTTTGAGGCACTACTCAGATAGACTACAAAATCGTCATCCCATCAACCCAGAAAAATATCGTACGTCACGTATTTGTAGAGGTTGCCAAGATTTTTCGGAATAAATTCAAATTGCACCAATAAAAAGAAACTTTTCAAAACATTTTATTTGTTTGGACGGTTTCCGTTGCTTGAGTTGCGTAAGAGTAGTCCTGTGTTTTAGATTTAAAGATACATCATCAATATGGAATTAGTACTTGAGAGCAGGAATGTTATTGGTAGGTCAATACAAACACCTTTTAAATAAACTCTAATCGCACATTGCGGGTTGTTGTTAAAGAAACTCTGATAACGTCCAAACCCTGGCTGTTGCATTTGTACAATCCTACCCTTTACTGTATGAGCAAACTTCAAACACGTTGCTGCTTGTTGTGAACAAATGCATTCCCTACACACGTAAACTGCCACTAGAATCAACAACAACCAGCCGCTCATTACATTTCAATAAATTCTTCCGTTTTGTTGTATGCGTGAATGGATGAGAGCCCGTGCGTAGTTGCAGTCACGTGAGAAATGTACGGAGACCTGAAATATAGGAACAAAGTCATTGAAAACAACGTGGAAAATCTTGTACTTATGTTCACATTCGTGCACGAAGTTAAGCAGCATTGGGTACCAAATGATTGTAAATCAGCATGAAAGTCATTTTGTGTAAGTTTGCATTGTTTAGCTGGAATTAGTATGGGTGCAACATTTCTTGAGGTTTAATCATCCGAAATGGCTGACGTTTCATTACAATCAATACCTTTCCTTAACGATGGACCACAGTCATAAGTCGGGCCGGGATTCACGTGTCGGACCGGCTTCGGGCTTAAGATTGTCATGTTTCGGACCTAGTTTGGGCCTGCATTTAAAATCTTTTCGCAACGACAGACCCTTCTGTCGTCAATTACTGCTGAAGCAATCGAGTTGATTGAATCTTCAATAAAAAGTGATTGACAGTGAATTATTTAATCGCGTTTCATTTATTATGACACTAATATCTTGGCTCCGGTAAATTTGTTTTCGGGTCTAAATCGGGCTTCAAACAAAGACGTCTTGCTCGGGCCAGTTTCTGGTTTGTTATTTCGGCGCGGTTTCGGGCTTCAAAATGAGGACAGTGTCCAAGTCTGCGATGGACAGATTCCTGAAACAAAGCAAAGTTTTACAGCAAAGTCTTGGTATTATAAAGAATAGCTATGTAAGACATTATCCATTATTTGCTACTAACACGACAGAACTTATTTCGTACTCAGTGTACTGGTGCAAATCCAGTTTGTTGGCAGTTTCAAGAATGGGCCCTAGGCGTATCACCTGTTAAAATATTAATAACTTATGCAAGCCCAGATAGCTATGCATCAGTATAAATACACTGCTGCAGTTTACATCGGACTGAGAAAGTCAAACAACTACTTCAGCAATCCATGACGTGCGCGCTGGATGAATGATAATTCACATGCGACTGGTGTCATTTAGAATGTACCCTGTGCAGCAAACATTCAAATTTGAACAATGTAGAAGTCGTTGCGTACCTGTGAATGTTTTCATATCTTTTAAATTCTCGAAGGCCACTTCGAAAAGCTTGGAATATGATGACGAAAAAAATAGCGAGGATCAGGCAAACGATGAGGAAGTAAGGAAAAGCAAAGCAGATTGTTGCTAGTGACAGGATGACGAGAGATCCCTGCAACAGTGCAGCCACATTCAATGATTATGGTAAGTAGGTGATCAACATTGTGACTAAAATTTTTATAACAGCAAAGCAAAAATAATCGTGTCTGCGCTTTACGCGCAAGGCGTAAAACGTTTTTTTAACTGAAGTGCTGCGATTGTTGAAAAGGTTATCACTGCCTGTTAGCAATGATGATAAACTTTAACATTACTTGAAAATACCTGAGTAGCTTCGTATTGTATGAAGCAACTTTAATAGATCCGAGTAGAAAATCCTTTTCTATATTTTAATCATTGTGCAATTGAATGCATGCAAACTACCCAATCATTCAAACTATGTATTTGTACGGAGCATAAGGTGAATGAACGTTTGCTTATCAGAGAATCAAAAGAGTTGCACTCGTGTCAAGTGCATTGTTTATATATAAAAAAAACGATCATTGCAATTTAAATGTCAGTATAGAGCCGTTCAAGTCTTTTCGTGAAAAATAGGGAGTTCTTCATGACGATTTCAGAAAAAAGCATTGAAGTTTCAGTTAAAAAGCAGGAGAATGTCGAAACCAAATTTACGAAAAGGAAGTATTACTTTTTTCAAATGGACCAACTGCTCAAATAATCTGCAATTCCTTGCCTATTAGCTTGGCATTTGTCTAGATATGGGAATGCTTTGCCCATTATGTTTGCAGCAGCAAATCATGCTTTGCGTGGTACTGACAACTAATGTAGAATGTACAAATGCAACGTATTCCAACTGCAGAAGTGATTAACTCGCATTGCATCTTTTGTCAAAAGTTTTTAAGATGATTTATGCAATAGCTGTCATTAATATTACTTTCATATGACACTTGAAACTCAGAAACATTTTGAACACATGAAACGAAACTAGTTGGCAGAAACAATACCGTTTGAAAAAGTGAATTTAGTGTCATGGGAAGACGGTTGTCGATTTCATCGACATCTCGAGAAAACCTGAAAGAAAACAGAAACAGTCGCTGTTTGCGAGGTAATTTACCTCATAATCTTATTTGTGTTCGGCTCAGTTTCGTTTAGAGTCAGTTTGTCACGGGCGGTCTGCAGCACCCATCTCAATTTGCTTGCGTCGTGGTTCACGCGACTGCTTTCGCCGTGAATTCTGCACAGTTACCATATTATGACAGCACTGTAAATCGCCACTTGATATTTTTTGTCAGGTTGCGATGACTTCATGGGGACCACAAAGTGTCTTACGCTATCTCACAAAATTTGTAAAACCAAAACCTCCCAATTAAAAAAAAACGAAACTAGAAGACTCTTCGCATCTTCAGAGGATTCAACTATATGTAGCTCCGTTGGTTGGCGAGTTTTGGCCGAATATGTCCGAGCCACTACAGCTCACACGGGCTTTAAATGGAATTTATGTCCATTTTGATCAAGAGAAAATAATGTTCTACCTTGAAACAATCATTTCTTACAACACAACATTTACAAGTTAGTTAATGATGTGATAGTCAGTAAAATAGAAAGGGATTTAACCAAGAAACTTTGCGGTATCTTTGAGTTATTGAGCAAGTAATTTTGGCTGCAGCAAGAGGCGAGAATGAGACCATTTTCTCTTTCAAAGATAGCACAATATCTAAATTGCATGACGACATAAATGTCGATGCCCATATAAATGAACTAAACCTGTTGAAGAACCTATCATCGTCTTTGTACCTGATACCTTTGAAACTGTGCGTGATGTCAGTAAAACTCATCCCCTGCTTTAAGGAAATTTACAGGAATAGCCTACTGCACGATTGTTGACGGCTGTACGTGGCAAACAAACTTAACCAAGCGCACTTGAATTGAACCACAAGATGTGTTTGCACATTCCTAAACACTTAATAGATCAGGTTGTTCTCATAACAATACTGCAAGTATTCAGTGTAGCACGGTAACATCTGTTGTTACTAGGGAGCGCTCACATATTCCATCATCATAATTTTACATATCTATTTTTTACCCCATCATCATCTTGAAAGACACTCTCACCCCATCTGCTGATGTCATATGTGGACTCTCCCTCAGCTTAGTACATAAGGTATTGGTGCACTTACTTGTGAATGAATTTTAGAACAACTGGTTCCATTTATGTGCTCTTGTCAGTGTAGCGTAGATAGATAGGGTGCAGTGTAGATAGGGGTCGTTGAGGGCTTATAAAACATTGCATAAAATTGCTAACCCTTAAGGACCGCAAAAGACGATAGATCGTCTTGGACTATATCAGCCATAACTTGTCAGGCGATAGACTTAGAAAGGTGTTCAACCCATTTACGGATTCGACAAGTCTTCTAGCTTCGCGAAAACTTTTTGATTTGGTTTTGCGGTTTTCTGTGAGTGACGTCCCAGACTGGGGCGCTTTTGCGTTTATTTAGCTGAGTTTCCATGCTGACAAAAGTTAATGACGTCGTTTATCAATGCTTGTGACGTCACAGTTGCTAATTCAAAGCGAAAATATTTTCTGTATTTGTTTTGACATGCACTTGTGGCCCCACACTTTGAAAAAGGTTCCGCTACCCATGGGAGAAACTCTGCTGATATACGTGTTGCTCCGGAAAATGGGTGTCGAAAACAGATTCTATTTCTGCCTTTCATTGTTTTTCAATTTGTAATGTCTGGAAAATTTGTAGGAATTGAGTTGGAAAAATCCAATTTTAAAGATCCGTGCATTCCAAGCAATTTCCACAGTCCTCACATGGAAAATGCTTACCCATCCGCCTACCTTTTTCACGTTATCATCAGGCATGCTGTTTTCGTTCTGATTTTTGATCGTCAATGATTCAACTGATGTAAGCGATTTGCTGCTGAAATACTGATTTTGTTCCTGCAGGCAGTGGTGCAGCAGGACGGGGTGCACGGGATGCAAGGATATCCTCAAAATTTGGATTTGTCGAAAATCAGGGCAAAATCCCTAAAAATCCGGGCAAAAATGGCGACTAACGTTGGCAGAAAACACATAAGGACCTATTTTTGGAGGTAATACCAAACAATGGTCTTCATGATCTTTGTGGGAGAAAATGTGTAGGCAAATGTCGCACAAAACCTTTTCGGGCAAGTTTGAGAAGATTCAGGCAAAAATCCTCCGCACCCCTCAAAATTTGCCTGCTCCTACACTTATATGTGCAGGACACGATTATTCCTGGAAATATAAGGTCTGAAATCCATCGCATGCTGTGTGGCAACAATCTGATTTCTCCTGAGCTTTCAGTTAACGAATATAGTTTCCTTCGGTCCATGAAGAGATTTCCTCATAAACGAATGTACTTTGAATTTTAGTTTGGAATCCTGTGTTTACACTTTGGATTTCTATTACAAAACCTGCCCTGATAGAATTGTTAAAAGTTTCTAGCCTTAGGAAAATGCCCTCAATGCTTGTCAGTTTATTTCAGAAAGAAATCCACAAGAGTTGCAAAATAGCAGCAATCAATTATTAAGTGATCACCGCGTATCATGTAGTCGATATCAGTTGGCTAAAGTTGCGATGACTTGGATCTTATGGGTGTTTTCGTCGACGAATAACTTAGCTTAACACAGAGATTGCTTGGGCAATTCGATCCTATTCAATTGGTACTGCATTCCAACTGGTTGCAAACGAATTCAAGTAAAATCAAACGAATAAAAAAACAAAGAAGTTATGCAAAGATTACTCTTAAAACAGTATTGAAAAAAAGAGGCTATTCAGTGACACAAAACTAATTGTAAAAACAAGGCTTGAAAGAATGCAAAGGCAAAATTTCTCAGACTTGCAGAGTATTTGCTGTATTGACGTGTCGTACTGTAGGTTTTATTGTAATGTTGGATAGCACGTGACGAACATATAATCGGGTGGAAGAGAAATGAGATCCTGAAAGACCAAATTCCAAACCTGTTCAGCAAACGACCAACGGGTGTTCTGTCGAAAAACGACATTGGACATTTCAGAATCTTTGTGATAAGTCTGTGATGCAGTCTCGACGAAGCACGGATAGTTAGAAATGAGGAGATGAATACTCGGAAGATGAGGATGAAGCCCGAAAAGATTAGAATGCATCCGTAAATGACCTGTAAGTAACAGTGACCATGAAATTTTAGACAGGGACCTGGCATCCATGTGAGCGAGGCATACAGTGCATGGCTTACTTTCGGTGAACAAGACTTAACTACTTTAAAACGTTAAATTCATTTGAAATTAGAACAGAAGGAAAAACAAAAAATGAGAGCTTCTCGTAGATCTGCGTTGTTAAAGCTTTCCTACAATTCAACTTGTTTCTCAAAAATGAGCCTTCGTCGCGTTGTTTTTTACTGTTGATTTCAGTAAAAAGAATTGGAGAAAGACGCATAAGGAATGGAAAACACGTATCACATTCAAAAAAGCGCTGGCCGGAGTCAAATTTTCAGACTCCAACTCCGGTCCTGTTCCAAAATGTTTGAAACCGGATCGGGATGCAAACAGAAACTTTTCCAATTTAACAATCCGACTCCTGTTCAAACTCTGGGAACCATCGACTTAGCCGAAATTCAGCAATATTTATACCCATGCAATGACAGTTTTAAAAAAACGCGAACTCCTGCTACTACCGTAAAAAAGTGACTCCGGCTCCGGCTCCAGTTTTTCACAAATTATCGACTCAGGACTCGGTCAGGTCCGAAAAAATCAGAGAATCCTGCCGGAGTCGACTCAGACAGTTCGCCTATAACGAAGGCTTTCTTTCAGACCCTTGAAGTAACGTTATAGGGCTATTCTACTGTGTAAAGAGTCCTGATTTCGGAATAGTAAGTCTACCTTTCAGTGAATTTGGCAAAACCGTTAGTATCTAGGAAAAAAACGAGGCAGGAGCTTCCTCTCAACTGGCCATAGCTCCAGGGTTGGCTCTAAATTTTAAACTGAGCTCCAGCTCCGGTTCCTAAATTAGAATCTGAGCTCTGGCTCCTTGCAAAACGCCCCGTTCCGGCGCTATGGCTCCCCAGCCCTGTCTATACGAAAGGGCACCATCCAACAATTCCCTCAAACTGCCCCCTCTGGATCCGCCACTGAAACTCAAATGATTGATTGGAACAAAATGTGTTAAGAACGCCATCTTCAAAAACGGTTTTGGAAAATGTCATTTCGGGGTTTCCGTTTCGTGTTAATATTTCAGCTTTTCAAGTTATGTCATCTTGAAAAGCTTGGGCTCAGCAACTTGGGCTCGCCTGGTAAAGACTAGTCCTCGGATTGGTCACAATATTGGGGTCCTTTGTGCAATTGGCAAACTTAGACTGTGGAAGTGTTGATGAATTCGCTTCATTGGAGCACGTGATCTGCAATAAATATCATGGCAGTTAGAGGTTTGAGATGGTGGATATTATTATCATCTGTACACAGAAAAGCATTGACTTCGTGAGGTGATTTCAATGATCAAATTAATTAACAATCTTATGCTGTCACACTTAACCATGCGTTTTCATAAATCGCACATGGAAGAAATAAATAGAAAACAAGATTAGAAAGTTTTGTGAATTATGTCGAAGATCTCTTTTCATCTGAGAAACACTTGAGGTAGTTAATTTGAGAAGTTTAACACCTTCTCCATAACCTCAAACACCACAAATCGTACAACAAGGAAGCACTTACCTGTCCCCCCTCATTGATCCAATACGTCAGCCAGAAACTGGTGGCAGTTATTGCAAAGATATAAGCGAAGAATACCAGAAATGTCAGGAAGCTTAATATGTACCTGCAATCATCACAAAAACAAACACATCTCTTGGAATTTGTCATGAAGAAAATTAGTTAGCTTGATATCCTTATATGTAAGATTAAGGAGATGTTCTGCGTGACTTTTTTTCAGCGCTACACATCTACAAAAGTGTGTCTACGTCACTACAAAAATTTTCAGGTGTTTTTTCGTCTACACAAAAATGTTCAGGTGACTATACAAAACTCTACGTCTATACAAAATCGAATACGAAATCATTTTGGCATTTTAGTCCTTTTTTTGTCTTGAGTTATCACGTGGTATTACGTAATTTTTCTAATTTGTTTTGCGCGCTATTGCTCGACAAGACGGATCATTTCCGTGAATTTCACCACTCATTTCTGGCTTCACTTCGGGTGCTGTTTGACCGTATCATCTGAAGTAATGGAGGTGTAATCAAGTCATACAGGATATTAAAATGTGGATGTTGCTTTTGAGGAAAAGAAAATTTTACATGTGGATGTTGCATTTGCCCAAAAGAAATGTTTTGTTAATTCCTACTGTGTCTCTTACCCGCCAATTGCCTTCATATATATCTGGTAAGTCTTCCACCGCACTGATCCCTGTTCTTTGCTCTCTTGGACTATCAGCGGTTCGTTTTTTTCATTCTGAACTTCACCAGAACGTTGTTCTAGCAGTGATTTATCTAATGTCAAGTCACATTTAAATTTTACTGGTGCATCCTTTTCAAATGCCCATCCTTCTTCAAACTGCAACACTTGATGCAATTAAAAAGCAACAACTAGCAGCCTTTGTCAATATTTCGTGTACAGTAGCACGTTACGGGATACGAAGTCAGTGAGAATAAAACTTTCTAGTATAATAGTTAGCAGGTGACATTCGCTCGCATCCAGTGTTACATAGTCTGACATCTCTTTGCACAGCTTATATTTTTGCGATACTCGAAAAAGTGTTGCAAGTCAAGCAAGGGTCGAAGTACCTGATTTTGCATCAACAGCTTCATTTTTGCTTGTTTTGTCCTCTGACGTTTTGCCATCAGTAGATGCTTCTGTTCTCTTGTCTTTTCCACTATTCAAGTCATATTTTCTATCGCAAAGCATTAGCAATTAGTGCACCGCAAGTTCACCAGCACATTCGCAGTTTAAAACTCATGATAATGTTTCTGAGGGATGGGTTAATTGCCGTTCTTTGGTCGTTTAGGAACTGCAAGCTAATAAATCGCAAAAATAACAACCTCATCTCAAGTATACTAGTGCTTTTATGTGCCCATCTGAAAACCACACAAAAGCACAGCAGATTTGCAGTGCATCTTACGTCAAAATTTTAGGAAATTGTGAAGAACCAGCACACGATAGCTGAATGCTTTACCAAAGGTTTTGGGACTTTTCGTACGATTCCATGTTTTTGAATTTGTCATTTTAGCACAAATATTTAGCAGACCAAAACTTTGTTGTAGCCCCTCGTGCTCTGCATCTACGGTGTATAACCAAGACTTTCCAACAGTTCTTTAGCTGGTGGAGGAAGCACAAGTATGTGAAAGTTCTGCGGCCGAGACATACACTTTGCCTTTGATCGCACTTTTATTCTCTTAGCTAAGGTACAGTTTACTACTCCATGCATACGAATATAACATAGGTATGCAATTTGCATCCCCAAAGCTTGCAAATGGGCGATTTTTCAGGAATACATGCTCAGTATTTGATCATTTATTTATTTTTTACAAAATGTATTAATTTAGAGCAACGTCTTTGAAATTTGGGTAATTTGGAATAGTGTCATAATTGCGATTTGCGCAACATGGACCACTGAGCCATAATGTGCAATGGATGGGCATCGCGATTAGAAAACCTTACTTACAGTATATAAGACAAACAGTAATAACGAGTTCACGGTGAGTTAGTTGAAGCCTTTCGGACGCAGAACAGGTTGATTGTTCGACTTGCACCCCAGAACCGTCGCCATAAAGTTTCAATAGAGGTGCTTTACGTTTGTTCAGGGGGCCTTGCATTCTGAAATTTGATGAAAACTCCACTGATTTATAGTGCTTCATAATTCATGATGGGGGGCTTGGAGCTTGGTTCGGGGAGATTATCGCCCAAAAGCCCCGTCCTCGTGGCAACGCGACTACCTTTGCCCTTTTCGCAATGCAGTCTGACTGCAACAAATGACTCCCGGTAAGAAATACGGTAGAAAGACGAAACGAGCCCTTCCAGTAGACCTTCTGTTCAAGGCAGGCGCACAGCCAGGGGTGGGCAATGGGAGCAATGCCCCCCCCAATCCCGAAAGTAGCACTAAAAATTTTCAGAATAATCAAGCTTTTGACGTGTAAACCAAAGAAGTGCGTCAGTGCAAATCAACGAAACTGCTCTAAAACCTATCCTACTTCAGCTTTGAGTCGAACCTGGTTTGTCAATTGTCCATGGTTTTAATCAAACGTTGTGCATAGTGTACACGCTGGAGAAATCATGCCATGGCTGGACTTTACCTAAATTTGAAACTCCGTGTGGAAGTTGATGAAAACGAAATACAAACTTGTATATACGCGCTTGCAATCACTAACCGAATGTAAAACAAGGCGGAACCCTTTTCACAGCTGTTTGTGGTGCGCCAGCTTCCTGTATCCTGCATAATGGTGATGTGATGTAAACTTCGTTTCAAGAGCATCGCAAAATTCCTCTGTGATAACTCTGGATCCCTACAAATACTGTACAACGTACCCTTGTCTGCAGCATCAGCAGTAGCCTTAAAGGAACATCGTATTTTTTTTGTTTTTGTGCAATTTTGAAACTAAATGCGTGAATATAACGGTGATATAGCCTACGTTTTATATGCCTTGAAGCTAAAGCCTTCCAATATAGTTTCAAAGTCTTTTTTATTACGAAATTAGGCCATAGACATTGTTATATTTATTTATGATGATTTAAATATGTAGACCTGCTATGGCGGTTCAATCCCAATTATGTAGAGGCTGAACGGTTTCGTCAATGATCTCCAATTACCTTGCCGGCGAGTGAAAAAACAGTTTTGTCAAGTAATCAGAATCGGACCTGTGCATAATCTGAAAGTGTTTCAACTTTATGTGATATTAATTTCCACACTATCCCAGAGTAAATTTGATAGCATTCAGTTGCAACGCGAAGAGTCAGCAGCAAAACCTAACGAAAGTAGAAAGATGCTTTTTATTTTGTAAGCGTTGAGGGCATTGACACTGCCATTTGTTATAGATAGCTTGCAACCTGTTTTCTCAATAAAACGCATGTGACCTAATTGAAACTAAATCAAACATTTCCCAGTCGATTGGATTTTGTTATTTAAACACTCATGGATTTAAATACTGCAAAGACTTCAACCTCTAACACTGGAATGGCTAGATCAGCGACTCCCAAACATTTTTGAGCGCGACCCAAATCTGAGTTGGATCAACGCCTCGCGATTTAAGTCTCAAACTTCAAACAACGTATGAAAAAATGATGATTGTATGTACGATATTTGGCAGTAAGTTGCTAAGTCGTTTTTAATGTCACTCATCTACTGTTTTCTCATTATTTACGCTGCAGACAGACAAGCAGTGGTGACGATGAAAATACATAGTTCCGCTTCGGATCGCCTCGGCACGACCCATTTTTGACCCTTCGCCACCCTTGTTTGGGTTTCAACCCATAATTTGGGAACCACTGGGCTAGATCAACTAACCAACCGTTGTGTTAAACTGCGGCGACAAGTATTTCATAACTTTATTGCAGAGTAGTGGTGATAATCGATTGTGGCTTGGTTTTCGCAAATACACAACCGTTTTTACACTTTGCGTGGACTGAGTTGGTCAAATATATGCACGTTGGTTTAGAGAGCATGTATAACTTTCCGCAATTTACAAAAAAATGTTTTATAATCAGTTTTGTTTTCAAGAAAAACGTTAGGTACCCTGTATGGACCTGTAGGGACCCGATTTCTCTGATTCTAGGGACCCGATGATAACTTTCGCTGATTCTAGGGACCTAGTTTTCAAATCTATGGACCCGATTCGAGTCCCTAAAACACCTTAAAAAAACCTGTTATGATATTTGTGAATTTTATCGTTATCTCTGAATAGCTAGGTATATACCTAAGCAAGTGGTTCTCAAAGTTTTTTCACACTCCCCTTTTACAAATCCAAACAATGTCAATTCTTCCCCAACAAACTCACAAAACATAATTGCAAAAATTTTACACTACCTGCTGCGAAGACGCAATAGACGATTATGCACCAGACTCTTATAACATCAGTCACTGCAATTAAAGTTTTTCCTTGCGTACTGTACATATTCCCTTCTCAACCAACCTCGTAGTGCAGTTTTTATGTGTTGAATAAATAAACAAATAATAAAAACAAGGCTTTTCCATCCACAACATTTCCTCCCCAATTCCTCCCTGAAACGAAGTTCCTCCCTGGAATTAAAAATTCCTCCCTTGGTGAGCCAGGTGGCACCCGCTTGAGAACCACTGACCTCATCGTTTATGGGAAAAATGCTTAGTGCAAGTAGCCTACAAATATTCTACCGCAGTCGCATTTCATAGCGTTTAATGACATGAAATCCAAACATTTTTCAAACGCGTAAGCCTTATCAGTTGCAGACGTCAACCAGTTACTCAAGAATTGACCAGGATCCACGTCTTACATGCGCGCAAGTTTTGTAGACCTACTTCGGGAGTGGGTCTCTTAGAGCAAAGTCGCTATTCGGCTTCGCTTGAACGTGTGTTGGTGTACATTAGAAGCGTGTAAATGCAAAAAGCCTAATCACAATGGCTGCCACGATGACTCCTTGCTCAACTGCAATATTGGCTAAAAAAGCTATACTGCAGATCTCGCACTTATTTCATCGAGATTTTCAAAAGCGCTTTCGCAAGAAAGTTATACGAACAAAAGGTGGCTCTCATTTAAAGTAGAAGCTTGGAAGTTAACTAAAAACAAACTTCTAAAATTTGTCAATTCAGTGAAAGCAGACTTCCTATACATCGGCTTAATCTGAAGATAATTATTCAGAAAAAGAAGCGCCAGACAAAGGCACTTTTTATGGATGATAATTTAAAAACAAGAGGCATTATATATTTAAAGGCTGAGATTGGGTTGTTATTCCCCCCCTATCTAAATTTCTAGCTACGCGCCTGGTTGAAGGTTGTCTTGAGTGAAGATGTGAAGATGGGAGGGTTGTGAAGGTCATGTCTGACATCACATGTAGCAGTGAATTACAACGAGCAATGAAAGCGCACCAAAAACAGATGACACGTTCAAGGCTAAACATGACGAAATGGCAATAGAGTAAACTCTGAATTCCTACTCGAAACTATTAGGAGGATTAAGGTGCATGTTATATGTTTCATTTTTAAAAGTCATACTCATTTTGTCAACATTCTGCTTTAAAACTTACTTAAGAAGTTCAGCGTATTCGCCACCCGCTTTCATCAATGACACATGATCGCCGTGTTCAGCGATTCTTCCCTCTTTAAGCGTGATCACGTCATCGCATTCTTTAAGATACTGTAGTTGATGTGTGACAAATATGACTGTTCTTCCCTTCATTTCTTTCTTGATGCATTCCGAAAAGATATGCTTGCCGACGTAAGCGTCAACAGCTGATAGTGGATCATCGAGTAGCACGATGTTTCTTTCACTGTACACAGCTCTGTATGGAAAGAAAACATCCAATGGAACGGCTGGACAAGTTTTGGCAAGAACTTAAAATCAAGACCCGATACTTTATCTGATCTCAATGCCTGTGAAATCACACGTCAGGAGTTGGTTTAGTTTTTTGAAAGAAAAGCAAATGACACAAAGCCTGTGTGTATTTGCGTCACTCAAATTCAGTGTGAAAATCAGTACATCATAATTTCCAGTCTAATACTTTAAAAGTTTACAGCAGGTGTCAGTGGCATAGCAATGCAGTTTAGCTTGCCTTTCGTCGAAATAAGTAAAATATGCTGTCACTTGTTTACATGCCAGCCCAATATACCCTTTGTTTTTTTGTGAAGGAGATAGTGACAGTCGAACTTTATGACAAATTCTTGTTGAAGGTGCGGTGCCAATAAAGACGCTATATAGTGCACGAAATGTTTTAGTTTGAAAATAACTTTGATGATATTTCTGATATATATTCCTCAGAATTACCATCTCATTCTGCTCTTTGTATTCAAGCCAAGTAACAAATGATGTTTGATCAGCTTTAAAGCATAAAAACAAAGACGTAAAAAGAACATCGAGTCTTTGTAAGCTTCGTTTAACGCAATTTTCTAGTTGTTTTCCTTAAAGTTTCCGCATTTAACTTCTGAATATTAACATATTCACCAAAAAACGTTTTCAGTGGCACTAACCCTAACTCAGTAATTTTCTTGCTTTGTTGAAGCAAGAACAAACCAAGATTTCCAGTGAAATCGCAGTGCGGAGTGCATTACCTAACTCACCGAGCAAGACTTATGCGTTGTTTCTGACCACCAGAGAGCGTTATTCCTCTCTCGCCAACTTCGGTCAAGTCTCCGTTCGGCCAGATCTCTATGTCCGGTTTCAACGAGCAGGCTTCGATGACTGAAATCAACAACTGTTTTGAAACACATACCATCTGAAGTATTATACAACCACAGTTGCCCTACAAGGTTGTGTAAAAGAGCACTAACGCGAAAAAAAGACTTAAGAACATCCAAACCTTTGCACTAATTTGGTTTCCTACGAGCTGCTATGAGAAGAAATGACTTTTCAGAGTGGTTAAGGCACCGTAAAGTGCCGACATCGACAGCAACAACAACAGCCGAAAGCTAATTTGAATTATTTGAAAGCTTGGAGTAAGCAAATGATCGACAGCGAAATGGCGATCTGTTTATGCAACCACCAAAAGTGGGCTAACCCAATTAGCACCGATCGAAAAGCACGTGGATGTGCCTGCATGTAGCACAGACCGATCAGCAGAATCAATTTTATTCCAATAAAATTTGCGACGCTCATGGTAAGTAGTGCAGAGCATCTCCAGAAAAAAATTTTCTCATAAGTACAGCATTCCACATCTGTAAAGCTGTATTTCAATGGTTTCAATGTACACAAACCTCTTTGATATTTTGTCACGTCAAAATTAGAACCAAACAAGATGTTCTGTCGAACGGTGTCATGGAAGATCCAAGGTTGTTGTGGAGCGTAAGCCAGCTTCCCGCAGATTCCAACGCTTCCGCGCTGAATCCGCAACCCCCCCAAAATCGCAGACATCAAAGAGGACTTCCCGCTTCCGACAGAGCCACAAATGCCAAGCAAACTGAAAAATATTTATAAATATAGTGAACAACTCCCTGCATAATCGCATACTTCTATTCTGGTGTGCTAAAGAAGAAATTCAATGAAAAGTGGTGTCTTCCACTTTTGTGCCCATGTGGGCACAACAAGCATCCAAAACTCCTTCGGATCATTGCAGAATGCAAACAATCATCACTGAAAACGCCAAAGAAAAAGTACCGCATGTACCTCCCCTTCTTCACTTTCACATCAATATTCTTCACCAGAGTGACTTCATCGCTTGGTTCGCCTTGTCCTAGTTTCGATGGATCAATCCTTAAGCTGTTGCTAGTACCATTTTGTTTTGCAGTTTCTTTTATGGGATGACTTTGTACTTCCCGCTTTTGATTGTTGTCTGTTTTGAACTGTTCAGAGAAAAGCTTCTTTAACACTATTGAGCCTGATAAGCGAATTCCTGTTAATATGCACTCTCAAAATTTATCCTACAGGTGCCATCAAATTTTCAAAATTTCTTAGCAAGCTTTGTGAATTTGATTTGTATCGGAATATTTACCTTTTTATTTTCACTTGATACTTCTAACGTTATTCGAAAAACATTATCGATATGAGAATTTTTGTGGGTAAAAAACAGAAATGAAAATTTTGCCAACCCTGTAGATAATCCACATTTCAGTCACGATTACAGATACAAAACTTGGTAAGCAGCAACCCTTACCACTTTTCCCAACGAAGCTGCGGTGAGGTCATTCAGTTCAATCGCGTTCTCAGTATTTTCGATTTTGACAGTGTAGTCATCTATTTCCTCCATACTGAGAAACTCGTCAAAGCGCTTAAACGACACCAGCGACTGAAATCCAAAACAGTGTAGCATTGAGTCAAGATAGAACAGAAGTGATTACTAGTAACAAGGACCGAGTTTGCAAACTTTGGGAGGACAAGCTTCGAGTGATATGCATGTTATAGTGCATATCACACAAATATAACATTGTTTGCGTTTCAATGACTAGTACTTTACAATGGTTGCTTGGTATTTGCTTCTTTACTAAGTGCACAAAAACTTTATAATAGCACTTGAAGAAACACAACACTTAATTATAACTATTCTTTAAAAAACAAACAATACGTTAAAAGTATAATTTATGAACAGGTATCTCTGACATTCAAATAATTGTCAGTTGCGTAAGGCCTTTCCTGGTACATTACAGCAATACTATATGTTGTGCTGCAGTAAGCATGAAGCACAGATTAACACTGAGAGTGATAGTGTGAATATTACTGTAAAATGATACCAGAATTAGTGCTATAAGTGAACATGAGAAAACACTGACACTGCTGATTGGTGGTATAGCAGCTGGTGTTAACTGCACAATGGTGCTGCATCTAACACTGCGTTTATTATGAGAAGTATGTTGATCTTACATAGACATAATTATGAACAAAAATTGTAATAATCAATTCGAATTTGGTCAGGCCCGAAATAAAATATAGTGCTACTAAAAACCACAAGATTCTCACTAGAACTACTCAATCACACATAGATTCAATCTAAAACCACAAGATCTTTTGATAGACCACTGGCAGTGTCAATATTGCAGGCTACAGATCGGCGCAGGAATTCAACTCACAAGAAGACGAAATGAATCAGTCAAATGATCGAGCGACGTTTAGGTACACTGTGATTCGCTTAATTTAAATTAACGAACACAATTATCAACAATCAGGATAATTCAGTTTACATCGCAAATCTGTACACTGTGTATAGGTAATCCAATGATAAAGTCCATTTTTCTTATTTATTCCCCGACGTTATGCTGGGGGTTTTCAAGTGTTACCACGAAATTTGTACAACTACATTACTTTCATAAAAAAATATTGGGGTGACAAACGATATTCTGTTCCCCTTGTCCAAAACTTGGGCACAAAATCAAACTAAGTCAAACTAAGTCAAATGAAACCAGATATTGTATAAACTCAGTCGTGGCGCTACAAGACCACTTGTAATTATAAAGAGTCATCAACAAACACCATATAAATAAAATAAAAACTTGAGATGTATCAAGTTTTCTTTTTGAGATGTTTTTTCTTTATGAAACGTTTCCAGATTTCTTTGTGAGATGTTTCAGAGTTTTCTTTGAGAGACGGAAAAGGAATTCAGCAAAAAAATAAGGAAACGTCGTGATGCAATAATTGTGATGCACAACGTATTTTCACAGGGCCAGGAATTCTACACTATATTGGTTCGCAAACCGGGTACTACACCTGCGTCCAGTGCAAATAAAAACGTAATATATTTAAGCCTAAATGTAGGCTTATTATTGGCGAGGCGTTTGATGATCTTGTGCGAACCTCTATTTTTCATAAGCAGCTTCTCCTGGAAACTTTACTGCTAGGTACAGGCGAAACTACAACATTTTCAACACGCCTCACGAATACATTCACGAATTTGTGTTCAAGTATTGTTAAATTCACTCGAACATCGTTATGTTAATTTTATATGCATAAGCATCGAATGTTTATAGGTATCGCAGCGTCATTTCTGGACGTATATCCAAGGGCCGAGCCCGATATTATCTAGACAATAAAAATATTTGGGGGCAGTTTGAGACGTGAATTTGCTGAGAAAATGTATGTCAAGACTGGCTTTGGATAACTGAATTTCAATTGGTTTTAATTATTCCGCAAAAAATGTAGTCAAGTTGAATGTACGTGATGATGGAAAAGAACGCTTTTCATCCCTTGTGACCAAACTATGCTTAAACTATTTTAAATACAAGAGATTCACGCGAAAGGAATTTTTGCAAACACGTAAGTGAACTGTCACATATTTTTTTATTTCCAAACCTCTACCCGCGCCTGTTTAAATCATACACTTTAAACCCTGTACAAAGAATCAGTGATATTCTAAGCGTAACTTCCAGAAGTAATTTTGATTTTGCATGCAAGTACAAATACCATTGTTTTATTGGCACTGCCCAAGACTGTAAACAAATCCTGTTCCATGAGAAAAGCTTGTTGAACGATCCAGAAAAGGTTGATTGAACCTTGTTAGCAGATAAACCACGCAAATCCGTTTGTTTACGATACAAATTATCAGATTTAACACGACACTTGAAAGTTGCGTGAAAAACAAACTGTTTTTTTCTATTGCTTCCTGTACTTAGTAGGGATTTAAAAAGTCAATTTTCCTAAACGTGGTCACATCCAGTGTTTTGAGGTATTTTGAGATACCGAAACAATTGTTGCAACGGTCTCTCAATATACAGTAGAAACTCGCTTTACTGCAACAATAAAAATGCCCTAAAACCTTGCTTTACAACTATCTCAGTGAACAGATAAAATACTGGAGTTCCGACCTCTCAATAATTCTTTTCTGTCAACAAGTTCAAACTTTTAAAAACCCTGATCACGTGTATGAAGGATACAATAAACATTAAACGTATAGTTTGGTTGGTTAAAAAACAGCATGAAAAGTCCCGCCTACGAATCAGACATTAAGACTACTTGTCACATTTTTTTGCGACAAGCAGGGTCTTTTCTGTATCAAAGGCTCTATCCCAAACATTAAGATTTTTCACAAAGGTTTATCGTTGTGTAAAGCGCAAACAGGCCCCAGAGAACGGGGGTGCAGCTGATGTGCCGCACCAGGGCCCATAAGAGTCTAGAGGGCGTATGAACCTCAAAACTCAAAGTTGAAATGGATACTTATACTTATACATAAACATTTTCTGGTCACATTTTTATTTATACAGTATTGTGCAAATTAATTGACCACAGTTTTTTTCCAGTCGTTATGCAATGTATCGCCATTTCTTTGGGTGTGCGTTTGGTAATATCTCAATCGGTGCTGTTTTATTGCTAGCCCAACGCAGTAAGTACTACGTGACATGCTGAAACACTGGAAGAATATGTTTTACATCACATTGGACTTATATAAGCAAAATGATATTACAGAATGAAGCCAGTTATTTCTGTTGTGTGTACTTGAGTGTCATACCTGTTGGACTTTCTGTGATTTTTAACGACAGATATCAAACCTAGGAAACGGAGTCGCATTGTTACGCTTTCTTCGTTCACTGCATCAGGGTTGCAGAATTATTAAATTTGCTTTGCTAGCGAGATTTGCCATAGCCCATTATTAATGTTAAATTTGGTGTATAGTTGTGCAATTTGCAATGCAACTATGTTTTGTGCATTTTTGAGATCAGTCTGAGACATTTTCAAATTAAGCAATGGCATTGGCAAATGGTTATAAAGTAAAATAATATAGAACGCATATCATTATAGTAATGGAGAGCTAATGAAGCTCTTGATCAGATATGAATTATAATTCATCAGGATGGCCAAAACAGGTCCCGCACCAGCATTTTTTTCTTCTCAAGGGCCCTGAGTGCAAGTACTCGCTAAATTCAGCTTATGGATTTTTCAAAATAATCAAATAAACATCTTGGTAATTTGCGTGATTCTTGTGGTAACACTTAGTTTGTCTATCAAGATATGATTTTGTATACTTGGACGCCATTTGGTTTGTCAGTAGAAATAAAATATTCATGCAATTTTCTTGTAGAATCGGTAACCTCAGTTAACGTACCTCAGTTAGAGCTCTGACTGCGATGGGAAGGAATCCAAGCGCTTTACGCATTGAATTGAAAATCACTATGGTGGTGAAGGCCTAGAAAAATCAAATAGTTGTCCAACGGTCATAATAAAAGAACGTAGTTAAATGAAATATCACAGAAAAAAAGTATCTTAAATTTTCTTATTATGCAGATTCTTTTACAAAACAAGGACAATTATGATACACGGCAATAAAAAAGACAAAAGCCACATGGTCCAGGGAGAACATGCAGTGTCAATAAGTTAGAGATCAAATCCTGGTATGGCTTTTTAAATATTAAAGCTACTTAAAATTTAGGCTTGTGTTAGGCTTTGCCTGCACACAGAGAACAAGAGTAGTTGAAATTTAATCCAATCAAGTCCAGCTGCTTAGATCTATTAGCAGAACTACGTTTTTCAAATATCTCATGACACGAACCCTAAATTTCCATTTCGTGCGAAGTCAATATAATGCAACACAAAATTTGATACAATTCAGTTTTTAAATTTCACACTCAAAAGCAATGGTAACAATGAAATGGAAATTAGAAGTTGGACATTGTCAAAACCCTGTGAAAAAATAAAATAAATGAAGAAACAAGACGGTAATGGGATTCTGACATTTTAACTTGAAGAATTCAACCTTGTTCCACACAGTTTTTCAACTGATGAAGATATTTTTGAGACAAAAGTTGAATTAATATCAAAACAAATCATGAAAACTAACACATAATTTTGTTTATCGTTTATTTGCTGAGGAGCATCCGCTCAATTGGGTTACGGCTTAAATTTTTGGCGCTTATACAAACTTTATTTTCGAAAAGCGAAGTCGAAAATGTTTGGTGCCATTAATATGGGATCAAAGAAATATCGCAAAATACACTTCAGTCATCGAAGTGCAAAAATCAAGGAATAAGAAGTAATCATGCTAAGCAGAAAATTCTCACCTGGGCTGCTGTGAGTGTGTAACCGATGCCAGTGTGAACTAATAAAGTCAAAACTGTAACAAAAGTTGAAGAAATCGGAATGATGCCGCTTATGAAGAACTGCATCCTTCCAATCCTTATCAGATATTTTTTCTCCTTATTTCGTAAGTGAGCTGAGAAAATTGTTAAAGTTTATTCAAATCATTTCACAATAAGTAAAAAAAACTGATATTAGTATTCTGCTGGTTTTAGTAAACAAGTTTTAGCTGATGCTTTTGCGCAAGTTCAAGTTGATTTTATTATGCAATCAACATGGAACTTTTTCAGCGGAAGTTAATCTTTAGAAACCTATCTTTGCATAAAACGGCAACAATTTTTGAAAAGTATCACTGCAGAGCCAAGATAAGAAGAAAACGATCTACATATATAGTCAAACTTCTGTGGCTTCACTTCACAGGCAAGATTGGCAAACACATGTATTCGTCTCAGAATACACTTATCATCCATGAACTTAGCACACAAAATTCTCGCATACATAAACCGCACAGTTTTTCATTCTGCATAAGAGCTAAACAAAAAGCTTCGAAATGCGTTGGGTTCTTGAAAAAGTAGGTAATTTTGCCATTTACCGCTCATTTCAGAACACTTTTGACATAAAGGATACATGCTTTGTGACATAACAATTTGTGAAAAGAAAAGCGTAAATCACAAGAAGGAATTTTGATGCGTGAATGTCATGTGTCTTTGCCGTAATAGATTCCGTGAAGGGTGCAAAAGCAAAATTTCATAACTCTGATAAAATTAGCTCCAAGATTTATCAGCACAGTTAGACAAAACCCGTTGAACAGCGTGATTCTAAAGAACATATAGCATGACCTCCTATGTGAAATAGACACTACCAGTATCATAAACAAATTCGCTATGGCAAAACCTTGAGAATGCGAAAGGTTTGCTGCTTTTGACAATCAACTTGGACACTTATATTGAGACTTCACTGTCTGCGCATAGTAATGATCAATTTTGTTGATGAGACTTGAAGCATTAATTACTGTCTCTGTACTATGCTTGTGGCCTGTACAGTAATGCATTCCGTCTTGGTAAAAAGATACGTATATGCGTTTTTGGTAAAAGAGATAGGTGGTACGTAAAGTCCACCAATTGCTAATAAGCACCAGGTATTTCGTTCTTATGAAAGTCAGTATGCCTAATGGTGGTCACGCTGATACCCACAGAATTTATGATTCATAGTTGTTCGCTTGTTCAAGCGTATTTTTAACTTAGGGTCCCGCTCTGTTAATATGCTACAGGCCCCGCTCTACCTTATTCCAGCACTGCTGTGTTTGAAGGCTACAGGCAGGATTGGATTCGCTTGATTCAATATACAGTGGTTCCACCCTTGGACATAACGATCTTCCCGATCATTTTCATCTCCAAAACTCTTTTCCGTTTAAAAACGTTGCAGGATATGTGCCTTTCCTGAAGTCTATCGAGCTTTTCGCTTCAAGGCTAAAAAAAACTTTTACGGGAAATCTCATCACCCTGTATAGGAAAAGCCAAGCAGAATTTATCCCATGTTTCGACCACGAAAATGGAATTGTGTACTGCAGCAACGTTGAAGATCTGAAAAGCTTAAAGAAGCTCTTTGACGCCCAGAACCCCTCTGCAGAAAGCACTTCCTAATAGGTTTGTACTAGAATGAGTTACAAACTACGAACTCAAGTGGACTAATGATGTCGATTTGAAAATGATTGGATATCTGGTTGAGTTGCAAGGTGGTTATGCGAGGTCCCAATTCTTTCTCTGCATGTAGTATAGTACAGTGAGAATCCAGCATTGCATAAAAAGATTGGCCTGTAAGAGAACAAATGACAAATAGTGTGAAAAAAGATTCAAATGCATCATTTTGTGGGAAGATCCATCATTAATTTACCTACCTTTCATACCAAGATGTCATTATGAAACAATATGTAAAAGCACTTTACAAACGACAAACTTCTCGACTGTTTCGTCTATGTTTTCACCAGATTTCTAGGATCAACATTAGAAAAAAAAACTGGTATTTGTGAACGTTGCCAGGTTAGAAATTTAATAAATGACCAAAGCTTTCAAACTTTCATGAATGAAGAAGAAACCTGTGCCTTACGTGCTTTTGTGGGCTTTGTTAGACAGATTTTTGGGAAATACAAAATCGTGAAACTGAAAATAGGTCATGAATAATTTTCTGAACATTCTAAAATTATTGCTGCTAGCAAGAGCATAGAGTTTAATTTTTTATGCAACAATCTAGATCATTTCTCTAAAAATGTTGTTGATCTGACTGATGACCAAGGGGAAAGGTTCCATAAAGATATCAGGGAAATGGGCGTATGATACCAATGATTTTGGAACACTGCCATGTTATATGCCTACGTTTGGTAAAATAAACAGAAAGGTACTCTTCCACGCAGTCGCAGAGATCATCCAAGCGTTAATGCTTGGTTGACGTGCTGTATTACATTTCCAAATCATACGTTGACTTGCTGTTGACTGATCACACAAATAAACAGACATTTTTTGTTCCCACAACATATAGCTCTCGTTATAATAACAACCAATAGCATTAACATTACGACATATTTTTCTCCAGTAAGCATATCACAGTAGGAAAACCAGACTTGACGGACAAAAACGGACTGCACTATTGTAATCAGCAGCTGAAATGAGGTGAAATCAGTTAAGGCATCTATACAGCAAAGAAAAAAATGTTCAATAAGTATAAATATTTGTGTTTACTTACATACAACCCTGGAAAAACTTGCTTCCCAAGCATAAAGTTTTATCAGCTTGATACAATTGAAAATTTCATTGACTGTTTTTATACGTTCGTCTGTGAAAACAATTCCTTTGCTTCGATACTTAAATCCAAAGCGAAGGAGGGCTATCTATAAGCACATAAATAATTTCTTGCATAAATAGTAAGGATAACACCAAGTTCAAGTGGAATGAAAAGACCAATTAGGTTGACATTTCCAGTTTTAATTGGATTGGTGCCACTGCAATTCCTGTTTAATAAACGTTGTTGCAAAGGAACTTTTTGTTGGGCTGGCGTTGAATATGCAATTCTCCACGAACGAGGTGTGCTCGAAAACAGCACAAATATGCAAGTGGCGCCAATAAGCAATAATAGAGTAAGCATGACGTGTAAACTTTACTGATACAATGGCGAACGGCTGAATGCGACAACGAGCAGAAGGGAAGAGTAATCACGGCGTGTGATCATCATTGTTGCTTGTTGACTCGACGTGAAGCTTTGACCGCTTGCATCTTGGGCTCTCCGATCGCAACAACGCGCATATGCACTTGTTCAAATCTATTACATTTTATCAAAACACTCCAGTTTTCACCAATCTTCTCAATTTCCATCAGGCTGAACTTTAATAGTGGTGGTAGTAACTTTGCCAAAAACGCGCATTGCCAAACTTAAGTTATTTAAAGACCAAGTTACTGACTTGAAGTGGTATAAGTAGCATGTATCCAATCAAACCCATAAGAGCTGTCCATCCGAGAATGAAACATCCATAAATAGTTGCAGCAATTATGCCAATTGGTGCGCTGCACAGAAAGGCTATGAAATTCAACATATTCACCACCCTCTGCAGGTCGTTGACCAGAAGGTTAATCAACTGCAAAACATGTGCAAAGAATGATTGCGCACCTGGACTTACTTAAATCTCGTGACACCATTGCCGTGCTGCAGCGGTCTATAGCTTTTGACGCATTTCCTCTCTGACATTCACGAATGTTTTTGAATGTGTGAAAACAGTAAATGTTTAATATGACAACTTTAAAACATTTTCTTCTGGTGACTTGACCTTGCCCGCAACGCATTTTACTTAAATAAATCGTATAACCGCATTACACGTACATTTTATACCCAGAACAAAAGACTTTTACTAACTATTATGCATTGCTCCCTTTACAAAAATAGTAGTTTCGCCCTTCGGAGGTCTGCAGCCTAGATGACCCTTGGTCCTTCGCAGCCTCCCACTCCCTCATGCATTTTATAAATCGATCTACTTGGAAGTCATCACAGTACTACATTATAATAATCGTGATGGCGTCATTCATGCTTGTGTGTGATGGCGTCATTCATGCTTGTGTGAGCTTGTGTCTCATCAAAGTAAATGTGTTAGCGCCATCAAGCGTATACTCTCTACTACCGCCAAGTATGTATCCCCGTGTTCTTTCATGTATTTGTGTGTATCTTCTGATTGTGATGCTTATTTAAAAGTCTAGCGCCTTATTTGTGGGAGTGAAGACGTTACACAATACAATTGTGTAGAGAGGAAATTTCACTTCCGCGTGTCTGAGATTCAAGAAGCAAAGAACACAACTGGACTCAAGAACTGGATCATTGACGTTATCTGCAAATACTGTGCACTCAGTTTTAAATAAATCGTTGCAAATGCCAAAGACAAGATTTTCTTGGCAGAAAATGAATGTAAGATAGGCAGTGCATTTGCTTTTTACGAGCTGTTTCGCATTACATCTTCCATGTGGAATCTATTAGTGCAAAAATGAACTTAGCTTTATTGCAATTGGGCCAACGCATTGTCGAAAACTATTTCAGATCTCTAAGACCGGTAACAAACGCTGCGTTTGATGCCTTCATTGATCATATTCCACAAGACCAAGTTTTAAGCTGTTAGGGAGGATTAATCCGTGAAACATCCTCCAAAAGCATCAAAATATTGTGCGGAGAACGACGTTTATTCTTTAAGTTTTCGTACACTTTACGATTCACACGGACCCAGTGCACATAAATCTAACATACTTTTGGAGAAAACACTGCTGAAAGAGTACATTATCACAAATGCACTGCATAATGAATCGGTAATTATTAAAGAACTGAATATACCGATTGATACGAAACATGCGACGTTTACCTTACAAAATGAGAAAAGAATGTAAAGATCTTGTTATTGAACTCCTTGCTGTGTGCAGTTAGTGGTCAACTTTTGCTACACACTAATGGCGTGAAGGACAAATGTTACTGAACCGTCAGCGGTGCACCAGCGAAATTTCATCGATGCCATAAACCGACTTATGAGTTAACCTCGAAGAGTTTGTTAAATGTGCTTATCAAAGACATATCGGTATACACTTGTTCCAATCTGCTGGTGACATCAGCACAAAGTTATAAATGGAGTCCGGCAGAGTTGGGACTTACTGTACGTTTGTAAAAATGGGCGATTTCGGGTCTGCATACAAAACTTTTTCACAACCACGGACACTTTTGTCGCCAGTTACTGTTGAAGCAATGGAGATGATTAAATCTTTAATACAAAATGTTTATGATGTATTACATGTTTGGTCATGTTTGCTTTATTGCGCCACCAATACCCCGCTGTTGCCCATGTCTTGACTCACTCGGTAAATTTGGCTTTCGGGCCTAAATCGGGCTTTCAAAAGTGTCGGTCTCGGGCCAGGTTCGGGCTCTTAAAAATAAGGCCCGTTTACAACTCTGCATCAGCACTTCACGCATTAGTGCATTTTTAAAATTTATGCTGAAACCTGACAGCGCATACATTTATAGAAACCGCCCAGATGAATTTTCAAGGTACCGTCTGCAGAAAGGCCGACAGGCTGAAAGTCTAGGAGCTGAAAAGCAAAAGACCTCTTTATATATTGTGACGGAATACATTTTAAGATTTAGAAATAGATTGACTGTTGTACTGGAAACTGGTTTACACCAGCAAATAGTGCTTGATTACAGAAATGCGTACTTTCATTTTCACAGGTTTCGGCTACATTTTCACAGGTTTCGGCTTTTCACAGGTTTCGGCACATTTTCGGCTACACCTGGTAACTTTATCAAAGAATATAGCTTAATTACGAAAGAAATGACTGTCTACGAAAGGTCAAACGCAATCGCATAAAATTAACCAGTTACAAGCACCTTCTTTAAATAAGAGAAAAACACAAACCAAAGGTTCATCAAGGCCTCACACAACAAATCCATGATCGCAACTATTTCACATATCCAGGCAAAACGTTAAGTCTTTCCTGATGGAGAAAAACCTGGCTCATGTAAAATGTAATATCAATATGGTCATTTGTGTTATATGAATCAACAGTAAGTTGACCAGATTTTGTCAGCGCCACTGGCCCAGGGGGCTATGGTCCCCCAATTTTTGAGCATATCTACTCATTTTATTCTTTGAGAGGCGGTGTCCCAAACAAAATACTGTTGCTCCCCTGAAGTCAACAGTTTTTCCCCCCAAAAAATGTGTGGCCTCAAAAAATGTAAGGCTGAATACGCCAATGAATCTGTCAACCCTGGTTATTCCGAACGCAGTGAAAAGAGCTTCTTCAGTTTGGAACGATAACTAAACACACATGAGGGTGAGAAATTGACGAAGGAAACTTAAAAATCATGAAACTAAAATGTTTTCATCCTAAACAGATAACAAACGTGGGAAACAAAAACAAAAGCCCAGTCAACATCAGATTGGTTGCTAAAACATCAGAAATGTCTATGAAAACATCAAATCTGATGTCAAAATAACAGAAGCAGAGTTGCGAGTCGGGCCGGGATTTTTGGGGCGGGCTGGGTTTCAGAGTGGGTTTGGGCTTAAGTTTGTCAAAACGTTTTGGGCCTGCATATAAAACTTTTTTATAACATTCAGAGAAACGATTTTTTTCTTTCGCGACATACATCTTTGTGCTCACCACTGTGACTTGTGTGAGCTGGTGATTGCGTTTTGTCTTCAGCTATAGTAATTTTATTTGCAAACAGCTGCGTTCTTCTGCTCTCTACTGGGATTAGTCTCACACTCTTTTTGAGAAGGTGACAGCATTGAGGAAATTAGCACGCGATGACATTGCGTCGAAGAGATCAATCACTCATGCGATTCCTTGCTTGTTGCAGGAAATGATGTCTTACAAACCGGCTCTTCATGCTTATAGCGCTGTCGTAGATAGTTTCTTTTATCCCTGTAGCGTCAATGTGCAGCTATGCCCATACACTACGTTTTTTGATACACCGCAGTTGCACATACCTTGACTCAGACTCATTCGGTAAATCTGGCTTTCGGGCCTAATTCGGGTTTCAAAAATAAATGCAGGGCTCGGGCCGGGTCGGGCTTCAAAATGAGGCCCGTTTACAGCTTTTATCAGAAGTGGCCACACTGGTCAGCGCATCAATGTTGTTGTTACAAACCAAAAAAGAGGGGTAACACCAATCAAATGGTCTATAGCTCCCATGTTTCATAATATTTCATCAACACCTTCGGCGCGAATTGATGCATATATCCGTCCTACGTTCAAATGCAGAGGTTGCGGATTGACGCATGTATGCGTCATTCAATCGAATGCGCCGGGTGCGGATTGGCGCATATCATGGCCGTAGTCAGGGTCAAGTTTTACCGAGGCGAATGTGTTGAGTACGTCTCTGGTTGGTATGTTGCTAACTATACTTATGTACACCTAACGTCCTGTCGTTAGTTTAATCTAGGCTTCTTCTTCGTCGTATGATCAGTTCTTTCATTCCACTGCTTGGTCGCACTAGATCTCGGGGCAGGTGTTCAGCAGGCGTTCGATTGTCTTGTCAGGCCATCCACTCCATGGGAAGTCGATAGATTGGACGGTGAAGGTCCACATGGTCAACGGTTTGTTCTTCTGCGCCACACTCACAAACCGCAGAAGGGGCCATGCTCCATTTGGGTAAACAGGAGCGGAAACGTCCGACACCGATGCGGAGGTGGATCCGGGCCCACGCTGTTCTTGGTAGGGCCTTACCGCTAGGGCGGGTGCCGATGTCGGGAATGAACGTACGGACTCTCGTAATCTAGGCTGGTCAAATTTAAATACAAACCAAAACTATGCCATGCTTGCATTTTACCATTACAGAAACGTAAAATACTGCACACAACAGTGCAAAGCATGTGCAATACAAAAAGATAACAGCACAATCTTCCTGTGCCTGGATGCATCAAACCGATTAATTATATCTCCGTTCATATGAAGACCTCGATATACAGGGTGTTTCACAATTGTTGAAACAAAGCGGCAGCTTCTAAAACCTTTATCGATGACCTTATTCATTTTTCTCTTTCCAGATTGTCATAGGGAAATAGTTAACCTTTCTATATATTAAACAAAAAATAGTCTAATGATGCCTTGGTCGATGGAGCAGAAGATCTTTTGTG
>Ga0210059_1002274_pt1 | contig 29928 bp, 15 predicted proteins | sample Ectturendosymbi2_FD_188042 | JGI IMG/M metagenome (GOLD analysis project Ga0210059, IMG submission 188042) | Ecteinascidia turbinata endosymbiont from Florida, USA - Sample 2 (SPAdes) (version 2) | ecosystem: Host-associated > Tunicates > Ascidians > Unclassified | place: Key West, Florida...
AAAACAAGTCTTATTTCAGTTTGTGAGTGTTTGATTGTGATTATCAAGAAGCTTGATTGATCCTTAAATCTTTAAATAAGCACGAAATATGATCTCCTTTTATTTTAAAATTTTGTAAGTAAATTTGAGGGGTGGAAAGGGCGGCACTTAGCCTCGCTACGCCACTGGTTCTGCCCCAAAGTTTTGGTCTGCGCGGGACTTAAAGGGTGCGCTTTGTCGGGCAGTCCTATCGGAAGGTGCATAAATTTTGTGAATTTTGTGTAAGGGAAAGTGTTACTGCCCTGATGGCAGTGCACTGCCATAAAGTACGGTAGTTACTTTATGTGTGACAAGGAAAGCTGAGGTATTTTGGCAAAAACAAAATTCGCCAAAACACGCCTCGGTTGTTGTTTCTTGACTTGTCAACTTCACCTCCTATATCTTTTATACATAGATAACTTCGCATTTTGCGCGCGGCACTGGATTCTCTTTTCGTAAAAGGACTTTGTACATCTTCGAATGTATTAGTTGGCATCAGAACAATGCTTTGCTGCCTGTGCTTTATGCACCGTTCAGTTTCATACAGTACTTTTCATTCGTGGTTTCGAAAAACTGCACTTTGAAACGACGGTTATTTCAAGAGCTTTAGCACTGAATGTAATCAAGGTTTTGGCGCAAAGGCGGCTATCCAATTCGAGGATGCCTCACAGGTTACGATTCACTATCTGCAATACATTTCAATGTAGATTCTGTTGTATAGCACAACTGAGCATTGCTGTTGCGCAAAAGAAGTTTTTCTGCAAGCGCTGTGTATCCAAGTACTTCGCCAGCTACGCTTGTGAGACGTAAATTTCATATTAGTTTCTTCAAACAAGGCCTGTTGTGACCTAGTAATACGTGCATTATCTTAGAACAGAGGCCTCCAAACTTTTTTGTCAGAGGGCCGCACAAACCATTACACAACAGATCGAGGGCTGGGCATCTTACGTGATGTGATTGTCACATTCTGTCAAATAAACAAATTTTTCGTAAATATTATTTTTTCATTTAATATTCGCAAAATGTTTTTGCGCCCAGATGAAATAGTTTCGTGGGCCAGATGAAATGGCTCCGCTGGCCGTAGTCTGGAGACCCCTGTCTTAGAACAAGTGTTGCCGGCGCTACATGCACCAAATCACTTTGCTAACTTGTTTGTGATCGATAATGTGCCGCTTGTTGCCAGGGATTTTCGTAAAAGAATTTTGCCGTTTTGACTGGTGGGCCCTTCTGACCATAAAACGTACAAAATCATCGTGAAAATAACCAGTTTTCACGTCCCTAACTAAATGTACTTCTTTTGCACGTACATTTGCAAGCTTCGAACACAATTCGATATGGGTCTTGTACAGACTGCAAATAAAGGCTACTGGCGGAATTCAGATATTTTCGTGTTGCTTCTCTACCTGCCCACTTGTTTTTTGGAGGCGGACTTGTGTTTGTTTTTGAAATAATGAAACTTTTTCGACATTTAACAGTTACTTTTTATGGATCGTGTGAATAATTGCTGAGTTTTTTGCTCAGTGGGAGAAGGTGACAGCGCAAGAAGTTTTCACAGATCAGCTGATGTCAACGGACAGATCAATTTTCAGGTGGATTTTATTGGCAATGCTCAACAGGTGAGTTTCTCTGCCAGTGCAGTTTTCGGCGTCAATCGCATTTGGCAATAAATCTTTTGTAGACACTTTCTATCGGTACCTTCTATGCTATCACACTTGCTTTGAAAACAACTTAGCTGAAGCGTGATTTTTTACTTGGAACTGCGACTGTTATGCTTATTTTATCCTTGTAAAAATTTTATTTCTTTTTGCAAAAACGTAATGTATATCGGAAAATTATTTTTAGCTGTTTGAAATGTTCTTGGCAAGGTTTTGCTGTTAACAACTAGAATGCTCTGCCTAAAAAGAGCTTTAACCTTCTGCCTTGTAATCACTACAGGTCTTTAGCAATTAAGTGCGCTACGTCTTATGATTGCGTCATTTTTTTCAAACATTTTTGTAATTTCTGCCTAATCGTGTTTTTTGGAAAACTCTTTTAAATGATTTACCACATCCTAGTTTGGTTTTTCACTAGCAGTCTGCTTTGTTGGGATAGTTTCCAAACGCATTAAACTCTTGAATTTGTTGTATGAACTGCAGTCAACATAGTGGCGTATGTTTTTTTTTATACTCGTTACTTAAATAAACGGAATATTTTGTTAGAAAACTGATCAATCAATTTTTACCTACTTCATGCATTGGAAAGTAACTCGGACGAAGTTGCTGCACAAATCCACACCGAGCTCGTGTGGTTTGAAAACTCGTTTTTTGTAAAGTAAAGGCAGGAAAAAAGTTTCATTAGACTCGCTTTGTACTCCCTGTGGAGTGACGAGTGAATTGCGGGCCCCCATCTCCGTTTACCCGTGGGCCACATGGCTACTTCTATAGGGAATGCTGCACTGTTGGCATGTCAGTGGCAGGACCTTTCGTCCAAGGCAGAATTTGCGGCACGATTTCCCTTTGACGGTGCATGTTATCACAGAGCAATCGCATGTTTACAGTCAGCAGCTTAACCAACCTGATTTGCAATTAATGGCAACATAGCATAAAGACTTAGTTATGAGTAAAATATGCAAGTGCTTCATCACCCATAAACGTTAAGTTAATCGTAGTTTAATTGCGCAACCCTTTAACGGCCGCGATTGACCAGCTCTTTTTTGACCATAAATTGCCAGCCGCTAGAGAGCTTTTCAAACCCTCTCCGGATTCAGCAAGTCTTCCAGTTGACATCGAAAAAAAACGTTTTTCTTTTTTGGTGGGGGGTTTCTGGAGGTGACGTCACAATGAGGGCATGTTTTAGAAATTTTGGCTACTTTTGACTGGCCCTGGGCCCCAACCCATTGACCCATTCTTTGGGCTCAAAGTTTTGTTAAACTAGGACAAAATCCGCGCCTATAGAGCCCTTGATTTTGACTTGCTAGCATACCTGTAGCCAAAATTATGGGTCAAAAACCCAGTTTTTGGCCTAATTCAAAACTGTTCAGAAAAGGCATAATTTGCCCTTTCAGGGCAAACTTGGCGTCGTGTAGTTTAGAATAAAAAAATTTTTTTTTTAAATTTGGGTGGGGGTCTTTGGGCCAATGGGATCATGACAAGGGCATGTTTTTTGGTTAATTATATGACGTCATCATCCAATCCACGCGCCAATATTTTGGCTCGCAGTATTTTTGGATTCTAGGAGAGAATACGCGTTTTTAGAGCCCTTGATTTGAGTTTCTAGCGTTTCTGGTTCAAACATTAGGCCAAAAAACAACTAATTGGTAAGGAGCTTATCTGAGTGCTTTTGGGGAATTTCCCTAATTCATTTCAACGTTTTTTGGCCCTAATCTTGGAACCAGGATCGCTAAAAACCCATTCGGACCCTTCAAAGTCCCGAAATGTAAACTAAGTCATTTAAATAGCTCCTGCGGGTCTTAAAGGTAGGTTTGGGCAAAAATGCTGACGTCAGCAAAAAATAACAGAAACATCCTATGATTATAAAGCATTGAAAAAAAAAACAGACATCCTAAACTGAAGTTTTTTCTTATTGCAAACGACATACCTTCGAGTCTTTGGAGGGTTTGAACAGCTCTCTAGCTCAATCTGACGGCAAGTTATTGCCTGGGGTGAAATGCCCCCAGAGTGGCTTTTGAGGGAGCAAACGTTTGGTCAATTTTTGGTTTATAAGCCATAATTGTCGCTCCCGATATGCTAGAAAGTTAATCAAGGGCTCTATAGACGCAGATTTTGACCTAGTTTTCAACTAAAATCTGAGTCCAAAAAATGGCCCATTGGGACGGCGCCCAGGGCCAGGCAAAGATGGTCAAAATAAATAACGCAAAACACCCCTAGTTGTGACGTTCTCCCCAGAAAAGCTCAAATCCAAAACGAAAAATTTTTTTTTTCGATTTTGACTACAAGACTTGCTGAATCCGTAGAGGGTTTGAACAACTCTCTAGCTCTAGCGGCTGGTGATTTATGGCCAAAAAAGGGCGGGCCAATATATTGGTTCGCGCGGTCGTTAAAGGGCGGTTTTAACTTGAAACTGTTCCATTTTTTTTGTACGCACGACTTGAAGCAATCTTTAACTTAACGTATAACGTCAAAAACGTAACATGTGTTATTGCTAATTCGAACGTTGTGTCTGCCACTGAGTTAGTGGTGTAAGTATCTTTTTAAAGTGTTTTGAGAGACTGAAACAGTCTTTCGAATTGTGCAACTATCTCTCAAAGTATAGTATAAAATCGCTTTACTACCACAATCAAAGGACGCTAAAACTTGATTTGCGACCATCTCGGTATTCATTGAAAATAGTTGCGGTCTCTCAATGTCAACAAGGTCAAATGCTGGTGGCGGAAATGGAGTTCTGTTGTTTCTTGCCACCTGTGTAAATGTACATGTTTTGTGATGCTTCACCGATTTCTGCAATCATAAAAATAAAATGTTATTGAAAAAAGTAAGCTAGTGTGAATTGTGTTTATTCATCAACTAAAGTAGCAGCTACGAGATTCAGGCCCAAGTCAAGGTACGTATTTTTTGAAAAACTGCTGACCACTTAAGCGTTAAATAACAATCGGGATATTTTTTTGGTTTTGTACAGGCGATCACTGTGAAGACACAAGCTATCGGTCTTGGAGACAGTGATCAAGCAACAGCCCAGTTTTCCGTGCTGCCATACGTGTCCCTAAGCAACAACTTTCTTCAAGTCAGTGAGACAAATATTTGTCAAGGAAATATGGTAGCTCTAAGCAGCTAAATTTAAGAATGCTATCTAATTTACACTCAAAGTACCAAGTTGTTGTGTCTAAGTAAGAAGTTTTGTTGCAGATTCGAGCTGACAATCACATTGTGGATGTTGGTGGAGACCTGACTCTAACATTCGATTATGACCAGAATACTCCCAACGAAATCCGCTATTTTGTAAGTAATCTTAATGTCTATGTAGGAAAAAATAGAAATAAAAGCGGTAACTCAAGACGTATGAACAGATTTGAGTGAGCTATTTTTATGTCTTTGTATTTCGAGATATTTACGAAGTTTTCAAAATGATTGCCTTTTATTAGCCAAAAATATAGCATGTGTGTGCTTGGCAAGTCAAGTTTTAGATTTGAAAAAAAGACAATACAATAGCACTCGTTTAGTTAAGTGTGTTGTGTTCTCATCTCACTGGGAATTTTGTAACGTCCGCGTTTTTATTCTGTTGGATTTGAAGAACAAAAAACAAGTGCCACTTTTCTGGGAAAAGAAACTACCCAAATATTGAAAGACCGAGGATGTAGGAATAGCACAATTTTTTCCTGATTTCAGAACGTTTTAAAAGACTTGCTGTCTAAGTTTTTTTACAGGGAAGTATTGGCACATTGATCTTTTTTTCCATACTTTATTTTAAAAATCCATTATGTAGGTGTCCAAATAATTTTATGTCTGGAATCTTGTCATGGTAGTGAGGTGAAGCATAGTAACAGAAAGTACAAGTAAGCAAAATACAGTGGATGAGCCAGTTGCGTTTCTTTTTTCTTTAGAAACACTTATTAAATGATGCCATATCTGATGAAGAAAGGAAACATATAAAAAGGTTTTTTTTTTAATGCAATTTAGCTTATTCTTTGTTGCTTCTGCCTGTATATGATACATCTACGGCACTAATATATGACAGTACCACCGTAAACATGTTACTTAATTATGGCAAATTTCGAAAGGTTATATGTTGTTTCAGTCACCGTATAGTTTTTATGTGCGAGTACCAACTAAGATTTAAAGCTTGAAACAATTTTCATGTTGAAACATTGTCTTCATTTTTTCCACGGTGGTTTTTGATGAAATCCATTACTGAATGCTCGCGATCTGTTTTTTCTTCTGCCGTATCCAAGTCAGAGGACATTTCGTTGAGCATGATTCATTTTCTGTTGGGAGATATTTTGGTTGAATACAGTTTTTGCCAAGCTGCAGCGGAGCTACTTCAAACAATTGCCATTCATACCTAAACGCTACCAACTAAGCCGGTCTGTGTCACACTCAAGCGTAGGAGTTTAGTGAGACAGTACGTGCATCAATCTGCAAATTCACTTGACGATGTTCATCAGCTCTACGAACTGTTGAAGTTTATTTCAAAAAAGCCTTGTTGTATACTTCTTACACGTTAGTGCTGTCTTCTTATTTTGTTTCCATTCTGCAATTGATTTATTTGCAGGTGCTTTCGAGAGGCACTTTAGTTTTTTCGGGAATCCACACTCCGCAAAGAAACGCACAAAGTAGTACGGAGATAATAACAATCACCCACAAGATGGTTCCATCAATACGCGTGGTTGCGTATTATCTCAGTGGCACCGAAGTAGTGTCTGCGTCATTGTGGATCAATGTCGTGAATCGCTGCAAGACCGTAAGAATCATGCATTTTACAATTTTTGCCTCAAAACCGAAGTAGTGTCTGCGTCGATAGTTGTCACTTAATTTGTCCTTAATGGTTCTCCTTTTTTAGAAACAGTGGTGCATTTGGAAAAGGTTGTTAAATGCAGGTGATTTTAAGATCATCTTGAATGAAAATAAAACAAATAATGAATTTATGTGTTAGAAAATAAGAATATCAGAAAGGAGGGAACAAACGTGTTTTCAGAAAGCACGTTTCAAATGCTTTTGTGAGTTCTACTTTACCAGAACAAAATCATAGCGATGTTCCCCTTTTGATTTGCTTCCCAAAGGAAGAACTTTGAATCTTATGTAATGGAGCAGAATTATAATTCTTTTATGGATAATAACACAAGGTAACAGCAGTGAAAACGGCGCTTAACTTTCAGTATATTCCTGATGTAGAATCATTCCTGTAACGTCTGCAATTTTGCATTCAAAAATTTACGATTGGCGTTATTGGAATGAAAATCACTGCGAAAAGGAAGAGAAGTTTGTGGTTATTGATGTTGCGAAGGTAACCTGATCATTGGCCAAATGCAGGCTTGCCAATAGAAATGGGATTTGTCCCCTGAAATGGACAGTGGACTTCACATTTTTCCGTGTCCTGTCATTAGTAATGGTACGCCATATAGCAGGAATTTTCCGGATTTGAAGGTTGAATACCAATTTTTTTTGTGCTCACAGCACAGTAAGATCCACACATAGAGGATTAGAGCCATATGGAGGAGAGATGCGAGGCTCCTGAAAAAAAAGCCAGTTTTTGGATGACAACTAAAGAAGGATCACCCAATATTCATTGGATCTCCTCATTACAGTCTTTTAGATATTTTAGACATGACTCTAATAGAGGCTATACATTATGCATGGACATAATATAATGTACTTCGTGTTACTAGAATCGTGGTAATCCCATGAGATGGGACAGTCACTAGGTAGTTGCCATGAAACGGGAAAAAAATGTCCCATAGGCAAGCCTGGTACAAAGACACTGCTCAAACCCAACCAAGCAACACGACGTTGACTAGTGGTGGTGGTAAGAAAATTGAACATCTAGAATTGTAGTGCTTGTGGTTGTGTGATGATCATGCAAGAACCTGGGGTGTGGTTGGGTCATCTTTCTCAAAGATTATTGATTAGTCCCCTCCTAAAATTATCTATTTTTGGCTGGACGCCTAGTTGTCGCTCTTTTCCTTGCCAAGGTCTTCTCTTTCTGGACGAAGGTCTCCTGCTCGTCTTTATTCTGATTCATAAAGTAGCTTGTAGTTTCCAACATAACTAAATTTTAAGCTGATCACTATGGAGGGACGTGTAACAGAAACCCGCGAAAGCTCCGGACACTGACTCCACCAATTATGACATGTGTAAGGGTGGAGTATTAAAGCCTGCAATTCCATCACATTTTTGTCAATACATTCTCAAAGTGAGACAAAAGCAAGTGCATTGCGAATTGGTAAGATCTGAGTGAAGCAAATCTTTTTTCACAAGTGGCACAAAGGGTATTTTGATGACATAAATAACAGTATTCCGACTTTTAACAGCTTTCGATTAACTTGCCTCAGGTCACACTCTCACCCTAAATATGTATTTTGTATGACGGAAACACAGTCAATAGAAGTTCTTAAACGCATTTTCTATTTAATAATTGGCATTGGCTAACGTCATTGATGAAGTACTTCTTGGTGCTCATTTCAATGATCGACATGAATCTTTGCCCTCAATTATAATTCGTTCGTTCCATTGTGTTTCGACTTACTTCACGTCATTTGGCATTCCGGTAGCTGGCGTTGGCGTCGCCAGGCCTTGTGTCTGGTATTGATTCCAGACACTGGCAGACAGTACAGTGCGTCGCCAAAGTCTTCCTTGATTAATGGGTATGTACATGTAGAGCCAATGCCATCGAATTTACGATAAATTTCGTCTGCTTGCAAGGTAATGTATTCGACATGGTGAGCTAAAATTACCTCCACATATAATTTCAATATTGAGGAGAAAATTTTCACTTTCAGGTTGTTACGAATTGTTGCTTGCTGCAACAGTTAACTAAATGTGCATTTGAAAGCATGCATTTAAATATGTCTTTCTTTTAACTATTGTTTGAAAAAAATGCATTGTGAGAAGTGCAGCATAGCTTTTTGTGAAACGTGTAAATTAATGTTGAATGCTTATTAACGGCAGTTTACAGAAATTAAATTCAACAGCAATCAGAAAATGTTTTCATTATTTTGCAGGAGCTCACCGCAACAGTCCCTGAACAAATCTTACCTGGCAGTTCGTTCCAGGTCACACTTCGAGGAGGTAAAGTCCACTTTCACGCATTTGGGATTGCCTGCAGTTTAGGACGAACTTCCACTGACAAATGGTCGTTTCTTTGACGTAGAGAAATAACTCAACTTGCATTTCATTAATTGTCACTGTAAACCCGTCGTGTGTAAAGTAGTTCAATTCTAGTCATTGCAAGGCGAACTTGCAGCTGCTATACCTGTTGATGAAAGTGTGGGGTTGAGTCTGTGCGATATTGTAAGTGTTTACACTGACATTATTAATATGCTGTAAGATGGCAATATAAAATGCGACCTAATCTTCTGGCATAACGGCAGCCAGTGGAAGTATAAAGACAAGTAGCAATGCAAGATAAAAATGGTAGTAGTCGGTGTAATTCAAAACAATGACGACGATTTTACGTCATTCATTCATTAATTTATTTCAAGTGTGTAAGCACTCTAGTCAAAGTGTTAAATCGTGTCGTGTTTTGTAGTAATTCTTACAATACTCGAGCTATTTACTTATCACTTTACTTATCACTTTACTTATCACTTTACTTATCACTTTACTTATCACTTTACTTATCACTTTACTTATCACTTTACTTATCACTTTACTTATCACTTTACTTATCACTTTACTTATCACTTTACTTATCACTAAGCATCTTGACTCAACTTACAATTAGCATTGAGGTGGCTTGACTTGTCTCGAAAACTCAACCTTCTTAGGCACTTGGTTTGGCTAACATTAACTCAGTGGTTCTTAACCTTACAAACCCGCCGAACACCTACGTTATTCTCAAAGCTTGTTTCGAACCCCAATTTGTTGTACCAATGACAAAAAGAAACAAAAATAGCAGCAAGAAAGCAAGGAATGAAAATGGGTTACTGATTAGGTAGGTTAATGAAACAATCTCGAAGATTCGTGGCTTTTTTTCAGAAAGAGCAATTCCATGTCCTTTTTACAAGGAAGTTTCTTCCGTGTTGTGATTTAACATCCACCCGTACAGAAAACGCATGCTCGCATAAATATGCTATCACGAAAGACGAGAGAATATGGGTAAATTTAGTGATGCGCGGATACCCATTTGGTGTGACACCAAAAAGTATGAAGATATGTTGTGCTGAAGGTATGCTTTTGTAACTCGCTTTCCTGAAGCTCTATGTTGTCGTCTGTGTGTTGATTGTTAATAGATAGCCAACAAACTTCAGAAGGGTAGAGAAGGACTTACAATCGCGAGTCGTTTTTTGATACGGCTGCATAAAAATGCAATGACTGAGAGCGCACCCTCACACGTGATTAACACTTTGAACAACAATTTTGAGAGCGTAAGCGTGTATTGGCGGCAACATTTTTGATACGAGTGCGCAATGATGCGTGAAAGTGATGTGTGGAGCATCACTCTTAGCTTACTTATCTATGATGAGAGTTATAACTTGCTAACAGCAAAAAATGGAAATTATTGCACAATATTACGTACTTACGATTTATGAAAAGTGGCGGGACGTGGACGATGATGTCCCCGTTACATTTGACATAACCTATAACATTTAGATAACTTCAACTTTATTTTTCCTTGCCATAAGCTGATGAAAGGAATAACTCTAGCGATGATAGTTCTCCGTGCAGCGCAGTATGTGCAGTGAAGATACCCTTCAAACAAAATTATAATGGAATTGTTGCATCACATGAATGAAGCGATTTAATAGTACAGTGAAGAGTGTCGTGATTAGCTTGCCGTGATCGTAGCCGCGGTAATAGTCAAGCTCCATCCAAAATCTCCTTTCCCGTACCTTGACTTGTTTAGGACATAGGCAGTGTCGCGATAGTATATGGAACTGAAGACTGTTCTATTTTGACAAAGGCTAGCCTATACATTAGTTATATAATACAATATAACCAAAAACCTGAATGTTGTAACTCAGAGGACCTCTGTCGAAACCCTGAAACGGCTCCGTCGAACCCAGGCTAAGAACCACAGCATTGACGTTTGAGCTTAGTTTAAATTTCTGAATTCGTGCTGTGACGAGACAAAGCAGTGATGATCTGCGACTCATGAAGACATTTCCTTGCTTAGTCAGTCTTGGTCAATGATCAGTCAAACAATCGACCGAACTCTTGGTCAAAACATGAATGAACTCGATTCCAAGTTATATGATTCGAAAATGAGACCTTGACATAAAAGATATTTTGAATCTATGCATCGTATCCAAAGCGGTTCCCTGCTGACAGTGACAATTTGTGGAACGTGGATGTACTTTCACAGTAATGAAACGTTTACTAACAATATCAGAGACGGTTGCACAGCAATGTTCCTCTGAGGTGCGCAAATATGCAGTACAACCAGACCATTTGCGCCATAAATCCCATTCTCGCGCACTTGCTTGCAACATTCCAAATTTAGAAGTAAATAATCACGAACATTTTTTGGGCAGAAGCACAAAGCTTCAGAGTGAGAACGATTCTAATACGATTCCCGATTCTCCTTTACGTGTATTTTGTTGGCATTTTGATAAGATTTGTACTTTAAAAATTCACAAAGTTTGTATTTCATTTAGAACTCTGCTATAAATCAGCGTTAAACCAATCATGCTCACTAAAACAAACATTTGCTCAATGAAAAATGTTCTTGGGGTGAACACTGTTTCAGAGTAATGTAACAATGTCAAAGACTATTTTGCCAATAGGGAAAGCTGTTTTCGTCATTTTTCTGTTATTTTTTGTTGTTTTGTTCTGTGATTCATCTTTTCCATTTAAATGCCAAACTGTTAGTGACGCTGGGGTTTTGATTTGCATTCGCATTACGCCTTTGTACATGGAAAACTTGGGGAAATGAATGCGGTGCGTAACAGCCAAGAAATAAACAGAAACGTCGCAGATAAAAGCTCTTCGCTTTGATGTGAATTTAGGTAGAAGCGCACCAGGACCAAAACAAAGGTGCACCATTAACCTGCATCAGGGAACTCCGTAAATCAACTCATAACATTTTTGAATGTTTGTGAAATATCAGTAAAACTTTCAAAACTTAAAAATAATTTTACCTGCGAGAAAATTAATCAAGAACGTTGTATGACCAAACGTTGCATTAAAATGCTTTTTCTATTTTAATCGCTGCGGCCTTTCTCCGGAAAGTGAGGTTTTGGTAGCAGTACAAAATCAACGCGACAGCATTCATCTTGCCTAACAAAACCACTGGTAGAAAACAAGGGTAAAGTCAGTGGCGGATCCAGGGGGGAGCAATTTGGGGCAACTTCCAAATGCTTGTGGAGCCGCAAACGTCTGTGGCGCCCTTTTGCCACAAATGCGGCCCTTTTGGTGCCCATGGAAGTAGAAAGAGAGATAATAAGATACTCTAAAATAAACAATGTTTTTCTCTTGGTTAAACGTCAGGATTTACGTGCCGTGCTTAACCCAAACTCTTATCGAATTGCGTGTACAATGCTATTGTTTCGCAATACTGTAGTACCACTGTTTCGTTATTTCTTTGCCACTTGAGAACTGCCCAACCTTACGTTATGTAATCACAAATGCAGTTGCTTTCGCTTCACGCGGTTCTCGACTGGACTGTGCGAAATTGGTCTGCTTCTTTACAAGTTTATTTCTTTAATGCCTGATGACAGCCTCGAAAGGAAACGCAGCAGTGAAAATAGGAATGTAATATGGAAAACTTATTAATGACTCAAGATTTTACAAGTCTCCAAAATGAAAACGAAAAAACAGTTTCAGGGCTGCTGTCAGTGCAGTTCGTGGGTTCGCAGTGTGTCTGCATCGTGGGTTTGCAATATAAAGGTGAGTGGATGAGTTTCTCGACGGAACTAAGCACCTGATTGAACCATAAAATGCAGTGTGTAAATAGCTATAGATGTATACGTTAGCAAACAACTTACCGCTGTGTGACAAAAATGCATTGAACGCGCTCGATTAGCTCAATGGATTAAGACCTACCGTAACAATGCAATTGTACAACTCCTCGTTTGACAGCCCCCCCAAACGCCTGGTTTGGATTCGTCCCTAGTTAGAGTACTGCAAGACTTCGGGACCAGAACAGATAGACGAACACAAATGCGTAAACTAAGCCTAGTAGCAAAAGATATTAGGGAAACAGATTAACAAGGAGTTGATAAAATGGATGGATGTAGCAGCACGAAATGACACACACATAGTAGAGAAGGAAAGGGAGAAAATGGAAAAATATCAAGATCTGAAATTATAAATACAGAGAATGTGGAACATCAAAGCCTGGGTAGAACCATAAATAGCAATGGGAACTCTAGCAGCAACTAACAGTAGAAGAACACCCCGATGATATCCCCGGAAAAACAAGGTACCCAACTTGGAAAAATAGCGTTTCTTGGCAGTTTCCACATCCTACGAAAGGCGATCTATTCTCCCGGAGTCCGGGTAAGACTCCGATATAAAAAAGAACAAAGGTTGAGACAAATGCAAGACATAATGAATAATACAAAAAACTAAAGCACAGGATGAGTGTAAATAAAGTTAAAAATACAAGAAATGCTGCTGAAAAATAACCTAAATAACGCTTTTTGGCAAAATGTGGCGAACTGTAATTCATCGTTTGGTAGCAACAATTACCGTACGCTTTGGGTGTGGATTTTTAAAACCAGCATTTGTGCAGGTGCACCTAACGCCCATGTTAGCTTGATTGGAGTGGACAGAGCAGCATATTTCTTGTACAACGGCAGTAGATTGCAAAGAAACTCGATGTTTGAAAAGATGCAGAGCTTCGATCAAGGTTGTGTACTTCATGGAGGAAGAAACGGGAAAGACGTTTTTACGGTAAAGCAAATTTTAAAGACAAGTTGGTTAATTTCTTCAACGTTTTTTGTAAAATGTGGTAATTAGGGCAACCAATTTTTTGACCTAACAACTTAAAATTTTGACTTAATAATTTATGCATTTTGACTTTATTTTGACCTATAAATTTTCTGCGTTTGCAACTGCAAATAATTCAGCTTTAGGTGTTGAGGTTAATCCATAAGTGTATTCATGCACTCTAAGCTTCGAAATTTAAAAAAATTAATGATTTAACTTCGGGGATGATATATTGATAAGCACATTAATAACTACAGCAGAGTCAAACCTGAGAACATCATTAAGCTGAAATACTGAATGCATAATGGATTGAGTATTTACCAAAACAAGTACCGTATGACCACATTTCTCGCCTACCACGCCTATCTTACATAATTTGATCGTCCAGTAGTGGGTAAAACAACATTGTTATGTCAGAAATCGCAATAAACCCACTATTATTACAGAATTGCAGCTAAACTTGCAAAAGCATGTCAATGTCTGCTGTTGTAGTTTGAATGAAATATCGATATTTAAGAGAAAAAACTGTGCTTCAAAAAAAGTTTGACCTAACAATAAATTTTGACCTAATGATAAATTTGGCTTTTTTGACCTAATAACTTGGAATCCCTCATGGTATGAGGGTGAAATTTGGTTTGTGGACGTTTCAAAAACTTTAAAAACGGCAGAAAATTTTTGACTTTATTGACTTTTGTTTGCCCTCGTGATAATCATAGTTAAATCCACAATAGTGACAATATTAGTAAACATCCAACACAAAACACTGTCTGGTTTGATGATTTTCATGGATGTCTATTCAGGTATCTATACAGTATGTAAAAGAAAACATGTCTATAAATTAGCTTGGCATAGTTAGCTTTGAACATTCTCTTTGTAGTACCTATGTGGTTCGACGCTTCCACCAGGCAGTTGCGATCATAAAGTTTGTTCGATTCGAAACTATATGCTGTCTCAATATCTTGATGGATGGAAGTTACACTTCATTGCTCCTTCATTACATCAGTTGTGGTTTGAGGAGAAATCACTAAAGTTATTCAAGAAACCCAACTATTTCCAAGCGGATGTTTCGCAATACGATCATTTTGCAACTTGCTTCCAAGCGTTTTCAAGGACGCGCCCCTGTTTGGTTGCCCGAGTTACGACATAACTGTCGGTGTTTATTATTTGAATCAACTTGGTTCTATTCACCATGGAGCATTTTGCTAAATTAACTGAACCCATTATTTTAATTCTAAACTTGCGAAAGCTTCCAAAACTGCGCTCATTCCAAGTGACTCTTCTGCAAAGACTGGGGACCTTAAACGCCGTTTTGTTTCTGACGAGACATGCCGACCTGCTGAATGTGGTGAGACTTGGCTTTCACCAAATCATAGGCCTGGGAACCTCTCTTATTTATGTGAGGAAGAGATATCCGAGAAAAATTCAATACTTCAGTTGAAAACCAAATATAATGGTGAATCCCTTTTCTTCCTCTGAATATGACGAATGTTTTGAAATCACCAAGGAATAAAATTTCAAGACTTTTTCAGTGTTTATCCATTTATCTATGTTCATTTCCAAGTATAAAATTTTTCTTTCAACCGCTCTGTATTTTAAGCTTCTGTCAAGAGGCGGACTTTCTGTAAATTTTCTTTTTTTAAGTTAAAGTAGGTTTTTGTAACACCTTGCGAAATTTATGTTAAGGTGTTTAATTTTAGTTCCAACAAAATGCAGCTATTACTTTAGCACAGGGGTTTCCAAACTACGGCTCGTAGGCCGAATCCGGCCCGCAAAGCCATGTCGCACGGGCGCAAAGACATTTAGTCAATAATGAAAAATAATATATTTACAAAAAATTTGTTGATTTGGTAGAATGTAACATATCCCGAAACAATCACATTACGTAAGATGTCTGGCCTTTCAGCTGTTGTGTAATGCCTTACGTTGCCCTATGACGAAAAAGTGTGGAGACCCCTGGTTTAGCGCATGTTTCAGACGAAACTTCTGCATACTTGCCAAAAGTTAGTTGTTGTTGCAAATTGTTCTGTTTGTGATTTGATGTGGGCATAATTAAAAAAGTTTCATGATATTTTCTTTTTTTTGAAGATCTTTGTGCGGAAAAGCAAATCATATCCATATTTTTAATAATTCCAGGGAGCTGGCTTGATCTTGGCTACAACAACTGAACAACCTATCGAGGTGCGTTCACTAGATTGCAACCAACAGCAAGGTGCTTCAAGGAAAAAACGAAATGCAGAAGACAGTTCCAAGCTAAATGAGACAGGTGCACATAAAATAAAAAAAAAACTCGACTGGGTCGCTTGTTGCAAAACCACTTTAGTGTATGTGTATCCAGCTTAATTTCATTCGCTTTTCTCAAAGCGTTTCTATAGGATGCTTCTAAACCTGGTGTGTGTCAAGAATCCTAGAAGTATGTAGTGTTCCAGCAGCGCGAAAATGGGCCCATTTGGCGAGAAAAGATGGCCGTCATGTGCACTACGTGTGCATAATGGTAAGACGTGAAATGTGCCTTCAAACATGATGGTTTCATATCGAGCCATTCCCAATCACTTTGAACAAAACTATTGTTGAGGTTTTTGAAGACCGCTTTCTATTATAAAATCAAACACTAAGTCCACGTGGAATTCAAGGTAAGTTCTCTTCTTCGTCGAACTAAATGGGGAACATTGGAGTTAGCCTTACTGACTGCGCTATACTTAACACTCCTTTGATTACGTGCTTGCAAATAAAAATGCGGCAAAACAAGTTTGCTAGGTGCAGCTGGACCTTGATATAGGTTCAGTCAATGTCAGACAAGCCAAAACAGACCGAAAAAGTTCTGGAAATTTAAGCTGAAAGCATTTGAGCTTTGAAAAATGTTAAACAACATTTTTTGCCAACACCAATAAAAACCCAAAAAATATGCCAAAAACTATTACGCACGTGATAGACAGAATTTTCTCGTGTCAAACCACCTTTGAAAAGGCTACATTTCTGAAGTTTGGCCAACCTAACAACCCTGGCCAAAAGGCCAGGGTCACTAATCACGAGCAGTTCGCTATAACTCTAATTGTGATATCATTCTTAAAACGTAACGTAACAAACCAGAGAATCTGGCTACAATTTATTTATGCCATTGCACTAGTCATTAACTGCAGTAATGTGCCTTTTCATCATCAGCAAGTGGTTCTAATTATTTATTGTGATCATAATTGTTTCAAAATATGATGAAAAACTTTTGTGTTTTAAAATGGTAGGAAAGTCTGAGTTTTGGTAATTTTAATGTTTGCAAAAATGTTCTCTTAAATGTGCTTCATCAAATGAATCCCCATTGCAAGTGATATTTAGCATCAACAGGCAGATTTATCCCCAGTTGAGAACTCCTGCTTTAATGCTGTAATGATCATCCTTTTAAAGCCCAGCATGGATCACTGCCTGCTGATCTAAGACCCTGTTGCCAGTTAATTAAGTCGCCTCCAGCAACCATAGCAAGCTTCAGAAACAAATGTTTGAGAATAAATTAATCGCTGGTGCGAAATGTAGTATTTGCATCCACGGGTTTGGTCTTGTTGCCAGGGGCGTAACTAGAGGTTTGAGCTAGGGTGTGCAAAACGTAGCTGAGAGAGGCCACTGGCCATCGTAGGGGGGCCCACTAGCCAACACACTCATTAAAAAGTTAAGAAATAGTAGTGAATCCGAATATCGTGGATGTCTATACCAGCTACAAAAACGAAAACACCTCAAAAAAAACAAAAAAACAACAACCTACTGAAAAGCAAAAGAATACTAAATACCAATATTTCAGCTGAAGGGGGCCCAATTTTTACATTTAGCTTGCCAGAGGGAGCTGTTCGCCCACTTGCCCCCGTCAGTTACGCCAGTGTTTGTTGCGTACAGCTGGTTAAAAAACTGAAGCGGATAGATTGAAACACGACTTCAGTACTGTTGCAACACTTTGCATGATGACCTCGGAACCCTCATAAAATTCCAATTATGTTACATCTGCCGTTGCAATTTGGTCTACGAAAATTTTACTACGTTCTGCTTATCGTGATGATCACTTCAAGCACCTTAAATATCTTCTTATTCGGCATTACCCAGCTCATTTATAGGGCATGCTGAGACTGATGTCTTCAGAGAAATAACCGTAATACGTATAAATAATGAGAAAAAAGCACTTCAGACAAAAGTTCTATGTTTCCTAAGTTAACTAACAGGCCTACTGCACTTTTATTGACGTAAAATGCTGCCGTGTTCAATCCAACAACCGATCATTTTACCTTACAGAAGCTTGTTTGGATGACTGCGATAGACAAGCAAGACTCAAAAGCCAAGCTGATGAAGACTGTGAGACTCGCGCTACAAGAGCCCGAGACAACCGTGAAGATCAGTGTCCAGGATGCTGGAAAAAATTTTTTGACGCATGTGTAATTGCCACGCAGGAACGGTAAATGCGTTTGTAGTCGCACTTACGAGTATAGTGCAAAGTAAAAGTTATTATAATCCTTACCCCTTTGGATCATTGGTTAAATTAGCTTGTTTGCCATTTTTGAAAAGAGAAAACTGTAATTACTTGTCACAAGCATATGGCTGTAGCGTTGCTGACAAATACAACGTGTAGTGTTTAATATATTTTATGCGTATAGCTCTGTCGTTAATCACACATTACCAAAGCAAAAACAATTTTTGTAATTTATACAAATCATGGACAACATTGTTTGCTGTAATCATGTCGAGTCAAGCCAGCGTTTCGTTTCTTAAATTTTAACGGATATTTATTCAATTCTAAATTTCAGCTAAAGTAATCAATCACTGAAAACGGTGACGCAGTCGAATTAATCAACAAATTTTTAAACAAGCAAATACATTTCATGTAAGTTTACAAATAGAGCCTGTATTGAATAAGATTCGAGGGCTAAGGATGCGCACACTTGAGTGAAATAGAGTTTCTATTAAAAATATTGCCGATTGATTAGTTTACTGTTTGCAGTCAGGGTGCATTCATTAGAGAAGTATGGTGAAGATAAATATTTATCGAACAAAATAGTTTAGTAAAAAAGTAAATACCCTAAACGCAGCAGGACAACATTTCAAGATCTTTTTCATTTTTCAGTTTTCATGTGTATTTTTACAATTTATTATCAGCAGGGTTTTTTTTAAGGAAAATGTTAGGTACCCGGTATGGACCTGTAGGGACCGACCCGATTTTTCTAATTCTAGGGACCCGATTTTCTCTGATTCTGGTTCTGGGTACCCGATGATAATCTTCTCTGATTCTAGGGACCCGAATCGGGTCCCTAAAACATCTTTAAAAAAACTGTTATCAGTATAATTATCAGGATAAACTTTCAATTAATTTTAACGTTGCCTTTCACAAAAATTGTTTTACATGCATCTTTGTCTAGATCAGGTATGTCAAACCGCGGCCCACATGCGGCTCAGTTGAAGGTTTCGTTGTTGTGTATGTACAATATAATGACAACCAGTCAATTGGGCGGAGGTCCACAGTTTGCTTACCACTAGTTTACCCTAGACTGAGTTCTATTTTGTAGTTCCAGTGGCACTTCAAATTCTGTGACATCAAAGTTATGAAGTAATTACAGGTGCCAAAAAGTCGTTATCATTGCTTTTAGGATTCGAATGTTTTCAGTAGCTTACGTTAAATTTTAGTTGGCTGAGAACAACGCAAGTCATTCAAGGTGCGGCCCTCATTAAGAGAGTGACTTAACGTTTGGTCCAGCAAGGCGTTTCGGTGGGACATAGCATGGTCTAGCCCAGTGTTTCCCAACCCGAGTCCGCGGTCTCAAATAAGTCCACGGAAGGCTCTGAATTAGTCCGCAAGCACTAGGAACAAACAAATTTGCTATAATGCCTACAAACACTAATAATTTTATTATCTTTATAAAATCGGTGTTTTTGTTCATAGAGCGATTAAATGCACCTAAAGGACGCTAATTCCTAAACTGGTCGAAGCCAGGTAAAGTACGGATGCGTGTGGCATGACACGCCCTCAAACGAACAAGCACTGCAATGCTCGAGACCTCAGTCACAAAGTCATATGCGATTGTAGTTTTCAAAGAATATGGACGAACATAAACAATCTGACTGCATCAAAGCACGCAACCATACGTTGTTAGACTTTGAATCTTTCGAGAAACAGGTGCTTATTTTTTCTTAATAAGGCCTCAAATCTAGGAATGTTACATTGAACCTGATGCCTACTAACACTCGCTCTGCAGGGCAGGTTGTATAGAGCTCTGCATCGAAAATTGTAGGCCACACACAATCTCTGCAGTCTGCATGGTGACTTCCTGAAATAGCACCATAATTTTGATGCATACATGGGCGTACAAAAAAAAGAGAAAAAGTACATTTTTAACTGCATTTAAACATCGGAAAAAAGAGGCTCGCAGCTTGTTTGCTGCACCATATTGATATCGCAGTTGTCTCTGAATGTCTTTGTCATCTGAGGGTTCAATATCCAGTGCAATCCCCACATATTTGTAGTGGTTAACAGATTTTACATTTTGACCACCTAGTGTCAGTAGTAGTCTATTTGTGATACTTGTTTGTTACCTGTTTGGTGTTGCCTCCAACATATAATATGCATTTATAGCTCTGTAATGCCTGCAGAATGTCTACAAAATACGTACAAAAAGCACCTTGTTTTGATGAAAGTCAATGTAAGTATGCAGATAAAATTGATCAGGAGACGCCAACTTCATCCGCTTCGCAGTTTAAAGAACCAGGTTTATATAGGAAGGTTACCAACGAGAATATGTTCCCTTCAAATTTTAAAAGGCGAAAGTGGGATGATGATTATATACAGTATGGGTTCTTTCTTCCCAGAAATGGAGAATCTAGCCATTAGTCGTCTGCCCAATGCATGTTTTGCTATTTTAAATATAGCACGCAGTATTTGGCTCATTCAAACCTGCGGAGTCATTTACAAAATATACACGACATTCATCAGAACAAGTCCATGTAATTTTTTCAAGAAACGGCACCAATATTTGTGCGAACGGTAAGATTCCCTCCACTCGTGAATCGTAAGTGATTCTGCTGGTAAAAAAATTATTCTCTTATCCTCTTCAAATAGTGCTTGCACTGCTGAAACGAAATAAAATTTTGTGAAGCTGAGTTTGTATTCAAACCATGTTTGTGAGGATCGTAGCCAGTTTGCTGCATGGTGAAATCATACTGTGGATAAAGTAGAGCAAATACCGTGGTCGAACAATGAACATTCGATGTGCAATGATTGCATTGTCACATCGGCCATACATTCACAATAAAGTTAATGGAATGCAGTAATCTATGTCAGGAGTGAACGAAATCGAAAAAGGTTAAGAAGCACTGGTCTAGATCAATAGCTCCAATTGTGGGGTTGACGAACATGCGAGGCATGAACCTTTTGCTTATTAATGTCACAATTCACCCTTTAGACACAGAAACGTTTACATGTGTTTCACTGAACAGTATTTTAAAACAGTATTTTAGATTAGATCATCTTTCAAAGTATTTTGAGATGTGCTATTCGAGATGAATATCCTCATCATTTAAGCTTTTCGCTAATTGTTTATGAAGCATTTGTGTTGCTTGACTGTTGCTTTTGTGTTGTAATGTGTTTCTTCTCCTACTGTAAATTGTTGGTTACGGGGTCCGTATGCTTTAAATAATCTTTGAAATAGCCTGTTATCAGCAAAAGGTAGAAAACTATTGACTTAGATGCAACAACAGAACACAGCACATATTTGTTTCTTAAAGTGTACATTACGTAGATTTACAGCTTTTTTAAGCCTTATATCAATACTCACATAATATTTGACCAATTGATCGAACGTTATTTGACAAAAAAAGATTTTTAGATGACAAGCCTCCAAAAGGAAATCTTTCTTTTGGTATACCTGACTGGTCGTTTGCATTTTTGTCAGTTTCTGCGCGTTGCATCCTTTGTGACAAATACCACTTTGATCTAATTCTGTGGACGATGCTCTGTACTGAAGGTCCTTGATGATTACAAATAGTGCTTTGTGTCACAGCAATCGTCCTTAATTTGGAAGGACCGGTAACAAAGTTTAAAATGTGTTCCGCAAGTTTTGCAAATGTTTTCCTCAGTTTAACTTCGAAAGTTTGATTTAGGATCCTTTCCTATGCAGTTTTCTGCAAATGAGTGCCATGACCAGGCCTATCCACCTTCTAGAGATGTAATCACCCATGGGTCAGAAGTTAACACGTTTTACCCGTGGTACAGAAAACCTTGGCGCAACACTACCTAATCTTTCAACAGACGACGGTCACAGATTCGAGGTGGCGCTGGACGGAGTTCAGGAGATCGAGCGGCTGCGCAGGAGAGCGCCATCATTGCTCGTCAGCGAAGTGACTTCAGCGAAAGTTTAATATTCGATACATTCCAACTGTGAGTGACATAAATGAATGTTTTGGCCACTTTGAAATATAATCTCATTTTGAAGTTTGCTGATTTTTTGTTGTATATTTGTTTCGTTCCCATGGATAAAAAAGCAAAGAGACGTAATTTGATTGTAGTGATTAAGCTTTTCTAGGCAATGTTTAAAACTTCATTGGAGTTAACGATGGTATCCCTTTCATTTATGAGACAAACAACTTTTGTATATATGTTTAGCGTTTTCAAGACAGTACCTTTTGTTATTAAGTGTCAAAAGCAACGAGTTTAATTTCATATCAACTGCTTGATGTATTTTTTGAATTGTATAGAAACAATGATGGGGGACACGTGACCAGAAATATACAAGCCCGCGATAGCATTACAACTTTTGACATTGATGCAGTGAGCATGGAGCAAGCAGAGGGTATGTAGTAACGTAGCATGTAGACCTAACTGGCTGCAGATGATTTTGACAATACCCGACTGCAAGCTGAGAGATGACGTTTTTCCACTTCAACTTTAGTTATGTGCTTCTATTTATTTTATTGACAAGCTCAAAAAGTTAGTTTTTGTTTATTGAAACTCTAGAAAGTCAATGAAATTTAATCAAATTAGCATAAAAATTTTTACTTGAGGTATCATTTAGTTTGAAAGAAGAAGCCAATGTTTTGCAGATTTTTCCAAGGTTTAAACAGAAAAACATCAAAGTTGTTTTTCATAATAACTTAATCTTTTCCAGAATTCGATTAACTGCATTACTTCACTTGAATTACAAAGACTACATCAACATTTTCGTTTATTTTTCCGTCAAAAATACTCTGCTGAAAAAATGAAATTACAATCAGTATTATCACAACTGATTAATAAAGATTAAATTAATTTAATCTGTATTAACACAACTGAAAAGAGCGAAAGATGTCTACTCCGTAGGCAAATTATATACTCTGATAAGACGATTACGTCTGATTCTTCGATGTGAACGGACTCTTTTTGATAGATATAATATAATGCAACTATTCTTAAACTTGTAATTAATTAGAAATCGCAATTACAAATACTGTTTTAAATAGAATGAGAAAATGAGAGCAATACATACACATACTGTATATGAAATGTGTGATCAATTTAGATTTTCTCTACTTGACACTTTCAATTTAGATTTAAAATTGTTGTAGTGGGCCTCAGTACTGGCTAAAGTTTTACAAATATAGAAAAAGAGTGGGGAAAGTAATTCAACAGTAGTTTCAAGAAATCTTCATGATCGTTCATTTTCCAAATGCTCTAAATTCTACCATACATTGTAATTTTTTAAGATTAGTAGCTTTTGGTACGAATAATGATTGAAAAAATAAACGCGCAACAAATTCCTTACCGTACCTAACATCGACCTACCGTACTGAAAATTTAATTAAACACTCTCTTTCAAAAGCTTAGCACTGTTTCAAAAGTTAAAAGCGCCTGCAAAGCAGGGGCTACACTTTTCTGTGCATTACGGACGACACACTGAGCACACAACGCTTCTTTGCCTTGTCTTAACCTTGCGTAGCTAAAGCAACCGAAACTGTAATTGCTGGCCTTTGGTTAATAAAAAATGGTGGAATAGTTTAAAACAACCATGAGATTGTGATTGATGCTGCAGAATTTCATAACGTTGAATTGAAATCATTGTAACCACCACCACTGACAATACCAAACGACGCACAGCTTCATTACACGCAATAGGAAATCGTAGCTCAAATTATGGTGATTTTAAAAAGATTCAGTTAACTACACCAAAGACCGGTGGATTTAGCAACGGTGTTGCAAGTTGTGCAACATTTGATACATTATTTCGTGTGTTATCTCACCAGTTCTGTTTACTTCTACGCTCAGTCCGTTGATAGATAAAAGTAAACATAAAAGTATAAGACAAACGAAAGTGATGTGTTCAATGCAAGTTTTTCAGTGAACTGAGCAGACGATGGTTCTATTTCCAGGCTATTGTTGTGTTAAGAATGTTACCTTAAATTCAGAAAAGAAAGCGGCTCAAGTTAGACATAAATGTAGAAAATCCTCAAAAGTGAAGTTTCCATATAGTTTGACATTGGATGGGCCAATCAACGCAATGGTGATTACCCATCAACGGACACATAACTAACGTTGTGAACAGAACGTATACTTTTTTTTCAATTTAATGAAACGCTTGTTCAATAAACAATTAAATGTCTGAATGAAAAGTAAATTGCGTACAGGGGAAAAAGAAACAACTTTTGTGGTCTTTAAAGGTCTAAACTAGATTGGAATCTAAATTTCATTTTAATTTTAATGCTTTGAGACAGACACGAAGTATGGTGGTCCATGCGTGCTACCCTAAAAAGTTTTTGTGTCTGGCATTTTTTTGAAAAAATAAACAATAAAAAACGTTTCAAAACCAAAAAAATCTTACTTTCGTTTCGAAAACATTTTCGTTTCGCAAATGTTTACTAAATAAAAACATTTTCGTTTATAAATGAAATTATTTTTGTTTCGGAAACACTTTCACTTTTGTTTGCAAATTAAAATATTTTCATTTCAAAAACAAAAACAATTTTATTTTTGTTTCGGAAACACTTTCACTTTTGTTTGCAAATTAAAATATTTTCATTTCAAAAACAAAAACAATTTTATTTTTGTTTCGGAAACACTTTAGTTTCGCAAATTTTTCCTAAATGAAAAAAAAAAAAGACATCGACATAAGAGAATCTGCAAATCAAGCCTTATCAAGTGGAAACACTGGCCCTCAACCGAGGGTGGCACGCATGGGTCACGACGAAAAGCTTGATGCGATTTCTTTTAATTTATTTCACGAAGTGTTTCCGAAACAAAAGTGAAAGTGTTTCCGAAACGAAAATACAATTTTTCAAAACGAAAATGTTTTAGAAAACATTTGCGAAACGAAAGTGTTTTCGAAACGAAAGTAGAATCGTTTTGTTTTGCTTTTTTTAAAAAAAATGGCAGAAACAAAAATTTTTAAGGGTGGCACGCATGGGCCACCACACAGGAAGTCCATAGAGTTCAAGTAAGTGCAAACATTTTCTGTCATTTTTATTTGCGTAGCATGCATCCTGCTTGACGGGTCGAAAAGGATATTTTCAAGAATTGTTTAAATTTGAACATTCTTGTTATGCACCCTTACCTGACAACAAGGTAGAAATGCCGCGATGAAGAAAAAGGCTTTAACCTGCTGTCTGGAGGTATTTTGCTCGCTTTCGAATCTTATACAAAAGAACAGTTACAGTACATTTAACTTGCAAATGTACAGAAAGACACATACCTTGCCGAGACCCACTAATGAACAACAATTATTTAAACACATGTTTAACAAAAAGCAAATTTGGCACACGGCTGTCTTTAACGTTTATCACAATGGCCATTTAATTTTACCAGCGAATTTTCTCTCACAAATGTGCTTTTACAGTATCTATCATAAAGAATCCTTTCGCAGCAAATAATCAAACACTGTATGTGTTTACAGAGTATCTACTGTACTTCACCTACTTAGTTGGCATCTTTACCCCTTATTCAAATAAAATTGAAGCGTGTTTTTAGTAACACTTCAATCTTCATCATAATGACCATCCGTGTCAAATGGTTTTAGCTGAAATTTAAACTTTTTTTCAATTATTCCAACATTTATGATCAGTAGAGAAGCACAAGGTTAGACCTTGTTAGCACCTGGTTCCTTTCTGTAGACGAGTTGAATGGTTCTCGTTGAACTGAGATTTCCAATACAGATTTTAATTCTAAATGTGTTGCGTTATGAAAATGCGCCCCATACGTTTCACTACAAAGATTTGATGAAAGATCAGCTGAACGAAGGTCATTGATTTTATGACACAAAAAATGAATGTTATTAGAAATTTTTTTTGTAACTGTTTTGGTGAGGTCGGGAAATCCTCTGAAACCTTGCTTTTCGGCTTAGTTAATATTAATTTGATTCTGGAATTTAGCGCCTGCCACCGTTAAGTTACGAGTAAAACTTCCATTCAGCCGAATGAAACGAAGTTTAATCCTAGGAAAGAGATCTTTTATCGAAACTTTCTTGGCTGCAGCAGGTTATGAAGTGCCACTGCCACCTACCTTCATTTTACCAGATTGCTCCCTGCCACAGAGACATGACAAAATCAGAAATGATTTTGATGTGACTTTATCCGCAGCCAAAATCAATAGGACGTTCCAATTGAAAGTTTAAATTCTGAAACCTGGTGAGGTTTAGTGCTTTTATTCCCAGATTATTTTTATATTTTACTATTTCTGATTCATTCTTGATGAGAATCGGTGTAGTGCTTTCCTTCCTGTCAACTCAGCACGTTTAAGATAGACTTTCGCTTGTCACTTGCGAAAGTATTGAAGTGCTACTCTTGTTGATATTATGGCATCTCTTAACTAATGGCTCCTCTCACAAACCTTCACAAAGCCGCACCATTCTATTCACTATCGCGCACGATATTTTCATGAAGCATCATATAAAGAAATTGGTTGGTCTGCAAAGCCGTCTTCACTGGTGTGATTCGTGCATAACTATGAAAATCAGCTTTTTTGGTTGCTAAACACCAGTCTTTTGGGGTAGGCCTATTACCATAAAAACCAATGATTTTCGTTTTTTAACCTGCTGTATGGAATTGTAGAAACTTTGAAAAATAGAAGTTTCTAAGTTTGGTTTGATGTCTCTCAAGCGTGTTAGTGCGGCCTTTATTTTTATAGACGGATTTTGTATTGCAAACCCAGTCCAAATGGTTACGTTCAAGAAAGTTTTTATTCAAGTTTACACGCCCTACTCGTTGAAGAAAGGAGAACAAGCGAACATAAAATTATCTGTATTTAACTATAATTCGGATGGATCTATAAGGGTGAGTGAATTTCTTTAGTTTGCATTTCAAAACAATGTGAAATGTTTGAATTTACATTAATTATGCGTATTTTACTGAAATCTTTCTTTACATATTCAAACGTCTGCTTACGAATTTATCCGTTATAAACAAGACTTTTTTATATCTCTGTTAGGCTTTTCACTTTGTTCCTGCAAACATTTTTGACGCATGAAAATCTATGCAAGTACAGGAAATACATTGCACGTCACAACAAAACCTCGATTATTTGATTAAATCTGTGTTATAGACTTGTTTAAACTGTAAACGTTCTGCTTAAGTGAAGTTATAAGCATGAAAAAAAAATATTCAGCACGTAGCATTTCTATTTTTCACTGTAGTCCTGTACAGTAAAATATTCAGGTAAAAAGACTTTGAGTTCGACAAAGACCATACGGGGAGATTTTGTTTACTTTTCAGGTTTGGCTTCACGTAAAACCAGATGAGAACCTTTGTACTCATTTCAAATCAGGTAAAGAATCGTAGGTTTGCTTGCTATACGATACGTTGTAATGGGTATCTAGTACTCATTGCATTGACAAGCTCTTGGACTGACAGATCAAGGTTTTAGTGTTTCCGGTAGAAATCTCATTTGCATCAACAATAAAATGTATTTTTTGCATATAAAAGCTAATCAGTATATATACTTATCCTTTTAGAAGAAATGGCTTAAGATTTTTATAGAACTACCCCACCTATTTAACAGCGTGTTGAGCATGAGTGCAATGTACCGCATTCGAGACCGTACTGAACATTCTTAAGGTAAAAGAAAAAAAAGTTTCATTCTACTCATTTTGTACCCCTGCGGAGTGTCATGAGTGATCTGCCTGTGCCTATCTGCTCGTGAAAGTTTCCCTTGCATCCATCCATTAATGAGCATGGGGCTGGACAGGCCTAAAATACCCTTTTCAAGCTTTCTTTGTGACCGGATCGAGATTTGACCCAACCAATCAGCTTCAGAGTGGCCTGCGCTCCATCTCACTTTACCACTAAGCCGGTACTTTTTAACCTGCCGTGAATCAATACGTAACATTTTAAGCTCAAGAGTGATAACACGTAAAAGAATAATAGAGGTTACGCGCCAAGGCAGCGATGGAGAAAATACTTCACATCTTAGCAAAATGTGTCACAGTAAATTTTCGAAAAATCATCCTAGAGAGATTTCAGCACGTTAGCTTACAAATGTTTTCCATCACCCAGCTGCCAGGGCGATACAACTGTTTGCGACTAGGAAGTCCGGATGAGTACCCTTTCACTTGTTTTGCTTATACGAAGTCCAACCAATTTGCAGATTCTCTTGGTATCGATATTGTTACTTCTGGCAGCTGCTGAAACGAGTTGCAGATTTAATTGTAAAAATAGATATCTGTTTCTGAGGCAAGTCAACCCGAAAAGTTCGAAATGACATGGGTCCAAAAGTGATAAGTCGATTTGATCTTGCTGCAATGCAAGATGTTGAACGATGATTTTCAGATGATAAAGCGAATTAGCCTGCATAGGGGTAAAAAAAGAAAATTTGATTAATTAGCAACAGATTGACAGTACGTAGCAATATACTGGTTTTAGTTGTATTACCAAAATTTTAAAGACTTGCCTGTTCTATTTAAGTCTTTCTTCGCCGTAAATACATATGTTTGACAAATTTATCTTCAAAGTGTTTCGAGATACCTTTCCATTTTGCAGGAAAATGGTCCTTCTTTGCTGATGTCGGATTATCGATAAACGACGCCAATTCTGTCAGCCTGAACGTCTTACCATTGAAAATACCACAATCTGGAAAAGCTAGTCTTGAGTTCAAGGTCACGCGGCCTGGTGAGCCTGAAGGCGGAACACTTGACAACATATTACGAGAAATTCGTATTGAGGTAAATTTGTAGCAATAAGGAAAGCTCAAATCGATCATTTTCTGGATTCAATTTTTCTATGAGGCGTTTCTGGTTATATGATGTCCTGGGAACACATTTTGATAAACATTTGGGAAAATGAAAATAGTCCGAAAGCCCTTCACCCATTTTGGAATGAAATTAAACTCCGACACACACACCGGCAAACTGCAGGAAGGCTTCAGTAGTTCATGATAAAGCTGCTAAAAATTAACTTTGCTGTTTGCCCAACTGTCTATGACATTCAGCTTCTTACTATTAACGCAGGAACCCGGTGAAGTGAAAGACATTACTGGAACTTTTCCAGTCGACCTTAAACGCGACCGACGAACAAGCTTTGATATGGACTTCGCATTTCCTGAAAGATATGTAGTTGGATCTCGCCATTGTGAAATTTACGCTTACAGTAAGTGTAAACTTGTCCATCAAGAAACGTATCCCAGCAGTCAATAATGCAACTAACCTGGTACTAACTCAAAAGCTCTAGGTTTAGGTTTGCTGCAAGGTTTCTAGGAATCAGCCGACTGGGCTCTATGCTGTGAAGACTGTGGGGTGATTCGTTGTTGCATATGTTTGTTTTCAAGTAATTGGTCTCCACGAAGGTGACGCAGACGAATTTATCAGCAAATTCGAAATAGATTTCTTAATACAAGAAATTCGATGATTGATTCAACTACAGTACGTCACCTTTGTGGAGACTAATTGTTTAACCTCCTACAAAATCTAAAAATTTGTGATTTTTAGGACCTGTTGTTTTGCCGAACGTAATATACCATTGCTCAAGTCTTTTAATAGGCATTATGGTTTTTGGTGTTCAGCATGGGCGTCGGAAGGGGACCTGGATTTTGAATATTCTAGAAAAAAAAGATTGTTTTCTTGGTTTCGAGTGAGAATAAACAAATTTCCCCACTTATGCACCCTAGCAAAATTTTGGAAAAACTCCTGGTGGTTCCACGTGGAAAATATCCTTCCGACGCCCATGGTATTGAGGGGGTTCGATTGCTTATTTGTGGTAGTGTCGCTTGTATAATTGTATGCTTTATTATGAAGATGTGGTATTGATAAGATGAAAGCTCGTTGCTGACTTTCCAATGCACGACCAAAAAACACAGGATTTGAAAACAAGCTGCGCTCCACTTCAATTTTTAAAATGACGTCTCTTGAAACCTTATACGTGAGTGAAAAAAGCTCATAAAAACAGCAATGCAAACAAGTTTATAAAAATCAACGGAATCAGC
>Ga0210059_1002275_pt1 | contig 29922 bp, 18 predicted proteins | sample Ectturendosymbi2_FD_188042 | JGI IMG/M metagenome (GOLD analysis project Ga0210059, IMG submission 188042) | Ecteinascidia turbinata endosymbiont from Florida, USA - Sample 2 (SPAdes) (version 2) | ecosystem: Host-associated > Tunicates > Ascidians > Unclassified | place: Key West, Florida...
GTTATCAAACAACAGGCAGAACCCTGCGGCACAGCAGACCTGCTGAAAGCTGTCAGAGCGAATAGTCAGGTGATGAATAAGTTATGAGAAAATAGCGCTGGGCCGTATTCGAAAAACTGGCGTGCACTTCAGGCTACGCGACCATCGCAAACAAGTTCAAACCAGTTCAGCGTGCGGCCCGATGCCATCGCGCGCCGTCGGATGCCGAAAGATAATACACAACCAGTGTGAAACTGCTTGCGCCATCTCGAGCAAACGTACGCGGGTGGCTCAGCTAAATAGTTGTCGTACTTGGAAAACGGTGCGTTACAGACAAACACGCGCGCTGACGTGGGCAAAACAAACTGTCGCTGATTCGAAGTACTTCACCCTCAAGCGCTTTCGGCCTACAACTAAAATGCAAACTTCGCAGTTGCATCGACCTGCTCGGAAATAACGTGAACAGTGGAGCTTGTTGTGGACGCCCTACTGACGTAAAGCAAAAGCAACAACGCGTTGCGTCTGACTTTTCGCCGATAGATTTTCGCGTTGCCAAGTTACCCGGAAGTTCGACAACACACGGCAGAAGCTGCCACAGCAAACGTTTCCGCCCCAGTGAGCCTAACGAAAGACGACGTAATGCGAAGCATGGCAAGCTGTACGGCAAACCAACGAGACGCCCAAACAAGCCAGACGTCTACAGCGTAGCGGAGTGGTTTCTTTAATGAGGAGAGGTGAGTCGACGCTCCCCAGAGGCACTTCTTGTTTTCAATTGATGTTAAGAGCCGTGAAATGCGCCATTGCGCTGTGCAGATACGTCCGGCTCAAACCCCGTAGTCCCGATAGATATCGACAAGCCAGCCGAGGGTCAGGACAGCGAAATTCCGAAGCACTGCGCCTCTCAAATGAGTTTGCACTTGCAAGCGCTTCGTCTGGACCCTGAAGTACGCGGTAAATCGTTGCAGGGCTACCTAACGTGGGCACTGTGATGCGCGTCACTAGGCAATAATTAAAGAGGATTGAGCGCCGGACTTGCGTTGTTGCTTGCACGGTAAGAGGCCGCACTGCTTGTTTACCGCGAGTCAGCTTTTGGCCCAATTACCACCGCGCGCAACGGGAACAGAAACACGGCAGCGCATAGTAAACAATAGGTTTGCGATGCGTGAGGACTGTGGCAGAAGGCAGCTCGAGCAGACTTTAATCGTGAAAGATCGCCTGCAATGTGAGATCGGTCGTCGATTCAGGTCGCTCGTCGCGACAAGCAAGCTGGATTGGAGGATTTAGTGGTCAGTGATGAATCGCTTTAGCTCCGCTTGCTGGAACATGCCGCGTCTCAAACTGGCACAAGTATTGGCTTTTTGATGGAATGTAACTTTTCGGCGAAAACGCATGCGCGGCCATGCCTGAGCTGTGAGGCATAAATGCACGTGTTAAAGATGGAAATCTTAACATTCGTGGGATCCGTCAATATTTCACTATTTTGAAACTGCAGCCGCACGGAATTGTTAAACATAAAACGGATTTTATCTCGCAAAAACGTTTTGCACCGTTTACGCGGCTACAAATCAAAGCCAGCAAGGGAAACTATGGGCGAAAGTTTCATGATGAACCGGCAAAACAAGATACCTGACCTGCGATTTCGCAAGCATTGTAAAACTGCGGTCAGACAAAGCCAGACATGCGTCAGTCAAAACCGCGCAAGCATGTGTGCGACAGCCCAGTCAATAGCCAGGAATTCACAATGGTATGTCATACCCGCGAACATCACCACTGACATGATCTAACTAAGACAATCGCTTTTTCCGCTTGCGAAAGATGTGCCTGCATCGAACGTCCTATTAAGGGCAAGCAGCCAACTATCATAGACATTGAACACACGAAAACGTCAAATCACTCACTTGTCTGCGTTTGATCCCCGGTGAAATGGGTGGCGTCTTGTTTGGTGACACTCCCCCGTAACTGAATCTTGACTTTAGGGAGTCCATGGTTTCTTCCAAGTCTTTGACTTTGTTCTTCTCGGTGTCTTTCGGCAAAAGCAAATAGTTGCGCCAATTTTCCGGATCGAAGCCCCAGTGACATGTGTGCTTTTCCAAGCCCCTGATCAAAGTCGCACGCAGTTATGCAACGACGTCCATTTTGTTTTTTTCATGCCAGAAAGAAACTCCCGCAGCGCCAGCAAAACCTACCTGTGCGAGTGCCCCACAAAACGAGACGGCGACAGACATATCTTGCAGTCGGCGCAGGCGATGCACGGAGCGTCGGGGGAAGTGTACAGATCCGAGTAAAATATGCCATCGCCTCGCCCGAAGCATTCGTGATATACTGGAACCCCTTTGACGTCCTCCTAACGAAAACAGAAAGCGCGGTTCAAATCACTCAGTGATTCAGTTCGAGTAACGTGCTGATTGGTTGGTTGTAGCAAATCGAAACATCAACCGAGTTCAACAAACATCTGCTGTATTTTAGAATCGCAATGTGTGCGCGCCTGTGTTGTCCATGGGAACTGGACAGACAAACAAACACCCAAGTCTAAAAACAAACAATTGCCAACTGCGCATCAGTCGTACGATCGCTAATGCTGCAGTGCATGCGGACCTCCTCACATCAATTATTTTTTACGAGACTATTAAAATTGGTTAGAGCCAACACTAATATTTTATGAGATGTTTATTATCATCTCGCCGCACGACGATGGCGAATTGCCACCATGAAACGCGCACCTTTATGCTGTATCTTGTATTGAGATGGAATTCGACGCCGAGAGTGGAAACGAGGCGCTCAGCATCAGTTTTAGTTATCAATCCGCATTCGGTTGTATTAAAAGGCAGCACGCCAATGACTTTCAGGATTTCCAGCTGATCTGGTGAGCATCTACTGCAGTAGATGTGCAGCTCCGAACATGCTCTGTTTATTTCAGTAAGGTCGAAGTCTCGAAGAACAATGTTTATTATCTGAAAGTAAATTAATTAATAAAACGCACATCAAAAGCAATACCAGTTTCAAGGTGTCTCAATTCATCGTCGATAACTTTCAACATATACGAGGCGTCTAATCAACAGATATTTGAGTAAAATCAACTGCAATGCCGAAGCTTATCCAGGATAAAATTTTAACCTGTAAAAATCAGTAAATCCTTGCTAACTGTTCGAGATAATTTCGAGACTATAATAAAGCATTGGTGCATACACCACAACGTAATCACAACCACCCTTCATTCATTCATTCAATTTATTCAAGAAGCAAACCCCCATAAAAAACACAATAATAAACAAGATAAGATAAACAAGTAAACGCACAGAATAGAATTACAATAAAAATCATATTTGCATCTTCCTAGGATACCTAATATAACCAGCTGGTTGCTAGTTAGGTCAACACTTAGCTACAGTCAGCAATTGCACACCTCATCTGTGAAGAAACTAAGCAAGACCTGAGAAAGAATAACTTACCTGAGGCAGACAAAGACGCTTTTCGCCACCTACTACAAAACACGCAATAGCATGGCCAGCTATAAGTGTTTCAGATCTTTGAGTCGAAGTGTCATTTGGCATGAGAAGCGGAATTTGTATTAATGGTGGAGGTGGAATGGGAGGTGCTTGCTTATTGTCCTGAAAAGCAGTCAAAAATGCTTATTGCTTCTGCTGGCCAAATAACAGAGGTAAGGCACAAGCAAGGTTGTTCACTGTATTTTTTACATCAATGAAAGTGTTTCTGCTTTATATTTGCCGGGAACCACTTTTACACAAAACGTAATGGCACTTGACTTTGTATTTAGAACAGTTCATAAGATGAAAGCTGATTCCGCTAGCAAGCAAACAGGGAATCACTCAGAAAACAAGCACATTTATCAAAATTTCCACATAAAATATTAAAACATACATCAAAACAAAATAGAATACAGATCAAGGTTGTTAGAGCATTTACATATACATATTGGTCAACTTTTATAGAAAACACACACAGATAATGGTAACCAGGTACAAAGTAATTTCAATCCAATTTTATCATTATATCACAAGGATTTTGTTATACACAAATGTATATATGCAAGCAATAACGTTTGTATGAGCTAAGCCTTTTCCTTAGGTTTACATGAAGAAAAATAACAACAGCAATTAAAACTAAACTTGTTTTTTATTTGAGATAATACAAAGCAGTTTGTTTTGCTATGCACAAAAATCAGCAACATACATGTTGAACAAGGTCATTTGTAAAATGGATTTACAAAGCACGAGCATAGTTAAGCAGCATTTATATTGAAAAACAAATTGCATTTTTACCTTAAACCATAATTTAGCAGTAAGAGCAGATAAGCCACTAGGTCCACTAAGACTATCCAAACTGCTCAGCTGGTAACAATTCAAAGTCTTCTTCAGACTTTCTGAGTAAGGTTGTCCTCGATTCTCCATGATCACTTTAGAGCAAGCAAAGCTTCTTTGGAAAGGTTTCAATTTTATTTTCTCAGGCACAGGATAAGGAATCACAATAAAACAATCAACATCATTCAGTAATTCTGGTGCAAATGCCTTGAAAGACAGAAACAAATCTCCAGCTTCAAAACATTTCTGTACATCACAAACTCAGTTTGAAAATATACAAACATATCTATAACTTATGTGTTTTTATCATTATCACATAATTGCATGCAAAACGAAATCTTATATATAATTTTATACCCTCATGATAATTCTGTAATAGAAGAAACGTTTGGTGGACGTTTTTTGAAGTTTGTAATTTTAATTTATAGGTCCCACTGACTGCATCCACTTCCTCTAAGATCATACTCTTAAAACCTGCACATTGCAAAATGTCTGCAACAAAACCACTAAATACAATCAATTAAATATTACTAGGTTAACAAGATGGTCCTGAAAAGTCAATGCCAAAATTTTGGCTATTTTGGCTGGCACACATAACTGGCCATTAACTCATCAACAGATAAAAGTAAAAATTTGTTCAAACCTTCAAAAGATGTAGAAAGTCTTGTAGTTTTGATTTTTTTTAAATAGTTGTAAGTTTTGGGTTTGAACTTTTTGGGGAGGCAAAAGAACTGGGGCAGGTCAAGGTTTTTTGGAGGACATCATTGGGACCTGAGAAAAAGTTCAAGTGGCAATTTTACTGTTTTTTTCTCTTAAAATAAACTAGGTAAAAATTGCATCGTCAGAGCCCTTGATCTGCTTTCTAGCGTTAGTGGTTGATAAGTTATCGCTTAAAACAATGTGGTCCAACTGCAAGGACATGGGCTGATAAAATTTAAGGGCAGTGAGCTTTCTCAGTGTTGACTATTGTGTGTGTCAAGTAGCTTATTTTAGTTAGAACAAGCATAGCACCTTGTAATAAGAGTGTACAATATTAAACAGTGTAAGGCTAAATTGTTGAGAGCTTCTGGAAATTAGTCAGCAAAGATAGGTTTCCCAAACTTAAAGATTTCACAATAAAAATGCAAGTGATGTTTGGAAGCACATAAATGGATGAGAGAATCTTTTCTACCATGAAGCATGCTAAATATAAAACCAGAAATCGAAGTGCAAACACAACACTAGACGATAGTCTCCGATTTGCTACCTCTAACATATAAGAATGATATCGTCAGAAGCCTCGAACACGGGCACCCCACTGATAGAGATCTGTAATAAATTGTGGTGTAACAATTTCATTGATGTACTAACTTATCTTTCCTTTTCAATATTAAATCTTGTGATCTGTTCTATTATAGATCATTTTGTTGGAAGTGGCCCACAAGTCGTCACGTGTATGTGAAATGGCCAGTAGGTCAAAAATAGTTGGGCCATGCTGGCCTAAAAACAACAAAATGATTTATGCCCTTGGGATTTAATTATGATTTTTTGGCTATAACTTGCCAACCATTAGCCCTTGAAGGCCAATAAGAGGCTCTAAAGATGCAAATTTTCACCTAGTTTGTTTTAGAAGAATAAACAAATAAATTGTTCCTTGAATTTTTCTCAAGCCCTGGTGACGTCATCTAAAAAAACTCTTGATCTACCCTAGTTGTGTTGTCTCATCAAAAAATTTTCAAACCCAAAATTTACCAAATTTTTAAAATCATAAGTATAATACTCTCCGAATCTTCAAAGGGTTTGAACATTTGAACAGCTCTCTTCCTTTGTCAGCTACCAAGTTATGGCCAGTTGTGTTTAATCCAAAAAATGGCTAAAATTTGCCCTTTTCAGGACTTACAAAGTTACAGATTAAATTTAATGATGACATTATACCAGAGCACATGTGTTACCAAGAGTATCCTCAGTCTGAATCATACAGTTACACACATGGAATAACAGCAGATTTTGGTTATTTCCCAAACATATACTAAGTACTATGTAAGGAAAAAAAGGAAAATATACAAACAAGGAGGAAATAAAATAGTCAAATGCAAACAAAAAAATTAGAAAAGCAAGCAGTGTACCTTAAAGAAACAACTGATGGCAAAAAAATCATAAATTGTGAGTGGAGTCTAAGATAAACAGATGAATCTTAAGTTTAATGTACCCTTAACTTAGTCAATGATTGTAAGTATATTTTTTGTCTTTAAATTCATTTGTACTTAGTGTTTCAAACCCATGAGAGTATTTTTAATCACACCATAACAAATCAATAGCATATTGTTGGACAATGTGGATGCTTAATATCTTGGTAAAAAAATTAATGAGCTGAAATTGATGTGATCAAGAGTTTATTCTTCCTCATTTACTCCACTTCTTCGAGAGATTAAAATTAACTGGTTCTTTTCTTGGACTCACTTGGAGCAGTTGAAAACAATTAGGTTCTGTAAAGACATTTCAAATCCGTAAGCAAAACCAATTGACATAACTAAGCACACAAAAACAATACTGACAGACAGGTTTCCAACTTAAAACAAGACCATTATTTTGCAAACAGAAATTTTGATCTTCTTTACTTTCTGGGCTTCTTTCTGCACAAGTTATATTTACCACATATCCCAGTATAAAAACTCTCATTCACTTCTGAACTTGCTAAAGTAAGTGCATAAAGCAGCGGTAAACAAATTAATGTTTCAAATTAGGCTCCTTGCACAGTACCCTAGCTTCACCTCTAGTCTTGCGATGATGAACTTTTAGCACAACTTTGAAATACTGTTAGCCTAAGATTTGATAAGCCATCATTACTGGGCTTCTTCGCACAACCTAAAACAACGCAAGCGTTAGTTTGCCACCTATCTTTGCAAATACAGTGTGAGGCTAGCCATACCACGCTGGCCTTACAGTAACATCTTTTGGCAATTCGTGACCTGTGCCAGAATGTATAGCCACAGTCCGCGCTCTCCACTACCGTAGTCTGCCGAGCCATCTCGACAAGAGTGCAGGGCAAACACATCTGGTCTGGAGCTTTAGCAATGACGCCTGGCTCGACTCGACGTTGTTAGCGCATGTGTGTGTTTTCGCACTGCACGTTTCTACGAGCGCGCGACGTCTAGACAGCAAGCAAGAACGATATCGGTGTTACGGCTGGTATGTGGTCTGCTAGTCTTCGCTTGGCGTTCACACACTCCCGCTTGCTGCCGCAGTGCCGTCGTCAAGAAAAAAAAACAACCAGCATTTTTTTGTATGTTTCGATTGTTCCTGGATTTCAGCGAAGCGAGACGAAAACCTGAGCAGGCTGCCAAGTGCCAACAACACTAGGAACTCGCTGGAGCGTTTGTGAATGAGACTAAAGTATGCGAAAACACCCACACTTCTTAGCGTTGTTTTGGATGATTCCCTGCCGAAAGCATGTGAGCATACTTGCAGTAAATAACTTATATGCAACTTAATCTAAGAGGAGGAAAACTTCCTATCTTTTGACTGCTGCACACCGTCTACTTTGCACTGTCCAACATCATTGTCGACGTCGTTAGCCTGCGGGCATGAAAGAAAGAATTTCTTGCTTAGCTTATAGGCCTAGGTCTACTCTAAACAACCGAACATTATATCCCATGGAACAACGGCTTATTTAAAAATTGGAACGTATTCGTTCTAGTATGATGACCCAGCACCAGTTAGCCCGGTAAGCAACGCGTTGTTTCAACGGTGTTCTGTTTAAAATTTTGTAATGCCATATTTTACAATGCAATGCGCTGTTTCAATTTGTTTAGCTTCAAAGAATTTGTAAGTTAGAATAAATAGTTGCAGAAGAGAAATTTCTGATAAAAAATTTTACAGTTATTTTAACATAGCATATACAACAAAATTTTACACGGTGGCTTCATGCCTGTGTACGCTACTGCCCAAGTCAGTAAGGTAGCTTACCTACTGTAAATCTTGCGCACTATTCAATACAGAAAATATTAGCAATCAAAAGCTTCGTAAACTTCTAATGCGTGCAGGGCCGGATTTAGCTAACGCGAGGCCCTAGGCTAATCCCCTTGTGAGGTCCCCTATCCCACTATTACTAGTTGGGAAACATGGAAAAGCGTTAATGATTTTGCGCAGGGCCGAAAATGACGATATCGACACTCTCCAAAAATGCTCAATAAAAATTTTCCAAATTCTTACCAAGTGTCCCACGATCATTGCGACCGTTGCTACCTGTGACGCAAAAGCGTTCAATGGCACGGAATTGTGTTGAAAATCGTATTTGACTAGCGGGAACAGGATTTTTAATTTCCACAGGCGAACCAAGCGAAAACATCACGTAGCCTATTCCATAAGTTTCACATCTAGTTTTTATCTGTCGTTCTTGATAAATATTGCTATCGTCGCTTCGCGATTAATTAATGTTGTAGTAGTTGAAAAAAATAAAAATCGAAACAAACCACATCCGAATGTATAAAAACGAGCTTTTCGTCATAACCATAAAAACGCTAGCAAAACTGCTGTACTTCTCCCGTCCAGAATGGGCACTGTAATATTGTTAGTGGTTAACCTTGACCTTCAGTCAGAACCGTTGCCAGAAAGTCGTCAATAGGGGGCTTTAGGTTTGCGCTGAGGGGCTTGACATCCAAATTTGACAAAAATTCCACTAATTTATAGTGTTCCATATTTCAATTTGGGGTGGCTTGTTGGAGCTTTGTTAGGGGGCTTGGCTTGTTGGAGCTTTGTATAACCCCATAACAGTCACCCGTGGCAACGGGAGTGCCTTTAGTGATATTTTACTCTGGATCAAACTTCTCAGAATTAAACCTGTCTCTAACAGAATTAATTTTTGTTCCAGAGTCTCGCCTTGTTATCTTAAGACAGCATAACTAATCAATCGCTCTCACTGTTATTAGAAGGTAGGCTATATGATATTGGATTTTACTATGTTCTTATTGTAGGGTACTGCTAGCCCCACCAGGGACGTAACGAGGGGAGCAAGGAGGGCACAATTCCCCGGGCGCCGAATCACTATGGGGCGCAAAATCACTGCGGTGGGCGCCGAATGGCTGCGGGGGACGCCGAGAAGTCCCAACAATGTCACAAGTCCTTTCTTCAATACCGTATATGTGCTTCCGAAGGACCTCAGGTTCGAACATGGGGGCGCCAAACTTCCTTCTTGCCCCAGGCGCCATCTAACCGCGTTACGCCCCTGACCCTACACACACGCTACCGCGTATATCTGCAGTATAACCTTAAGCTTCGGCCAGGACAGTGACGCCAGGTTATTTTGCAACAACAGGCAAGTAAATTTGAAAAACAAGCCAAAAATAGGTAATTTAATCGAAAAAGTCCAACATGTGTTGGATGGAAATTTAAACGAAACGACAAATTAGCAGGAAAATTGAATAAAAAAACAGGGAGCCAAATCCGCAAAAACAAGCCCAAAATGAGCAAAATTTCACAAAAAGATGCCCAATATGTCTATAACAGTCAGTTGAAACAGCTAAAGTGCCACAGAATTTGAAAAAAAACAATCCGCAAAGAAAGAACGAACAAAGAACGAGCAAATTTCAATTAAAACAAGCAACCCGCAAGTCTTCAAAAAAAAACGCAACTCCACAGAAAAACAAGCCCAAATTCGCTGAAAAACCGTAAGGTTGGCAACACTGGGGGGTGCGTAGCCTACCAAGAACTAACAAATACAAGTTCTTTCGCCTGATTCACACGTAACAATCGGTACGATTCAGTAAAATACAGCCAACGGAGATGTGAGTGTAACGACAGTCGACACTATAGCCTGCATGCGGCTTGATCAACTGATCATTTGACATTCATGGAAATCCGTTCGAAAACTGGCGTTACCACCATGAAATCTGATTTAGACGGTAAATAAAACTAATTTCATTACTAGTTACGACATAAATTGTTGACGAACATTTATCGAACACATCTCGTACCAAGAAAGGCAATTGACTCTGTGTGTAGGCTACCCCAGTATGCTGGGAAGCCTCTTGGATCTTGAGGCCCTAGGCTTAAGCCTATAGATAAATCCGGCCCTGAATGCGTCGAATGGGACCTCGAAAAACATACAGGCACAATGCTAGTCCTGAACGAGCATATTAGTTTTTGACTAGGTTTACAGAGAATGGTAAAGGAATTTTCTAGTTGTTGGATTATTTACGTCAGCATAAGCGAAAGAAAACAAGCCAATAGATCAACAGTAAAAAGGGTGATATTTCGTGGAATACAAGAGCTTTAAGAGGACGCAGAGATCATGGAACACTCGAAATGGAGGAACATCAGCACAACGACAATATTTTCAGAACATTCATTGCAAAGGTTCAAGATTAACACAGGTGACGTTTAACATAGCCTATGCTAATCATTCCAGAGCCTGCTTAACAGCAAACGCGAATGCAACCTAGTTGGCATGAATAAAACGAAGTTGTCAGTCCGTGCGCCAGTATCGTTGCGCAGAAACTTATCCAAGCATTAAGAGCAACAAAATTGTTTAGTTTGCTATTGAGCTTAGAACAAAATTTCTGAGCGAAGAAATGATTCAAGAACAAGAGTCACCTCATTGCATCGAGCGATTGGAGACACCACAATTTATTGCTGTATTGTTTTTCCCATAGCTTCAATCCCAGGATGGAAAAGTGATTTTGGACATATATTCTTTTGGCGATTCCTAAAAATTTGTTGTCATCACATAGTCTCTTATCTTGACCAATTTTTTCCAAATGGTCTCAAATTTTAACGACATGCGTAGCAACAACTCCCCAAATATATGTTTTATGACTCGCGCGTTTGTCTTTTCAGTTACAGAAATGGCATTCACCATTATAGAAACGGTATTTTGCGTGTTAGAGATTCGTTCTTTTGACGATTAGTAGTGACGATTCCGACTGGTCTGAGTTGGTGACATGTTGTACATCAGAAAAAAGAGGCGTGAACCTTAACTTGTAATAACTAATGTAGTTTTTTGTAAAAAATGGCCATTGGCATCCTCTCAAATTGTTACGATTCCAGGTAAGAAACCACTTGTTCAGTACCCACAATCAGCAACTTTCTCGTGTTCCGTGTCACATTGCTCCTCCTATTTCGTTGTTCTAAGAGTTCATCATAAATCGTTTAGCCAACAACTGCTTGACAATCATCACTGCTACAGCAATACTGTTTCTTACGAAAATTATTGATGCTTGCAGCTGATATCATATCCTGTTATGAACCAGAAATCAAGATGCGACATCAAGATGACCTTTGCACAAAGTAGCTAAAAATTAGAACTTTTTCAGTGACCTCAGCGGGTGCATGATGACCTGCAACGCATGGACTTCTTGGCTACGCCAACGCACAAGCTATTAATATTTGTTGCGGTTATGGTAAACGTCAGCAGGGACGTCGCCAAGTTTTAGTGGATAGAGGGGCAGAAAGAAATGGGGGGCTTTGTCAGCAAAAAAACAATATGACGGCCTTGAACATTTATCTGATTGTCTTACTAAAACTTTGTACAAAAGCAGTTTAAAACGCTTGATGTATGAAGTTGAAGCTCTGTGTAATTTATCAGATGTTGGTATCCACATAAACATTTTTGCTAATTACCTGTAATTTATTTTTCTGCAAACCACAATACCGTTCAATAGATTTTTACTGACGATGAAAGTGGTTGGGTTTAGTACGTGCAATATGAATCTAAGCTGCGTAGGCCATGCGGCTACAGTTGCAGTGGATGCTGTACTTCATGGTGGCAAGCCGATAGCAAAACGGCGCGTGCAGCTTTCCCTTACACCCATCCAGGGTCGTACCGAGGTTAGATGGCGCCCGTGCAAGTAACAGGTTTGGCGCCCCACGTTCGAACCTAAGGTCTTTTGGGAGCAAATATGTTGTTTTGAAGAAAGTGCTTGCGATATTGTTGGAACTTTTCGGCGCCTCCCAATGATTCGGCCCCCGAGGCATTGAGCCCCGTTGCTCTCCTCGTTACGCCCCTGCACCCAGCCACCCATCACTTAATGCCGAGCACGAGGCTGGGCAGGCCGAAAGTATGTCCTCGTTATAACCAGACTGGGATTCGAACGCAGCCTGCCAGCTGAAGTGGTGCGCGCTCTATCCCATTAGTCATTTGGCCGGTTATGTGCAGTAAGATTTCAGGTAAATTATTTTTTTTGCGTTGTTGCTTGTTAAGATTATTTCAATACAGCCTACTTACATGCTTTTGTCGGTTATCATCTCTAGTTTAAATAACCATTTCCAAACTTTTCATTATCCACCGACAGGACCGCAACCAGCTATTATTTTCGGAGATGTAAAATGGTTATAACTTGATGTTGTACCTAAAAACCAAACATGTGTTGAAAATTTCGGGCGTAGGGCAGTTGCCCGGTTGCCTTCCCCTGGTTACGACCCTGTCCACCGACACTGTGACGTTTCTCCTGCATGAATATCAAACACTCGCTGAAGTATCAACATGGTGTTTGTGGTCAATTAAAATGATAACTTTGTAGAAGTGTTGGAAAATTTTTTTCCTTTTTTACATGTCATCAGCTTAACGTAAGAGGTTATTTCGGTGAAAATTTGTGCAGCATGCGGTGGAGTTACAAAACATTTTTTAAAAACCGTAATAGAAAGAAATTTGTCCTTATTCCCTTTGGACAGCCAAATCGTGCCATTTGGCCGAGATGCTAAAAAGCAGTAACAGCAAAAAAACTTTGTCAGTTTTACACAAAAAATCTGGTTCAGTTGCGTTTATAAATTAACAGGAAAATGAAAGATTTCAAAATAATAAGAAGTGCAACCAATACAAATGTTAGACTTCTTTTATATCATTGGGTCTATGGTATTTAGCAGAATGAAAGCACGTGTATGCAGCAGAACCTCTATCATAGAGGCAGTCCCGTCGCCAAGGGGGGCTTTTGAGGGCTTAGTCCCTCAAACAAAGCTCCGATCACCCAAACTGAATTGTGAAGCACTATAAATCGGTGGAGTTTTTATCAAATTTCAGAATGTCAAGCCCTCCTGAACAAACGTAAACCCCCCCATTTCTGGCGACGGTTCTGTAGAGAGGATGACCGTTCAAAAAATTTGAAAGTCGATCCAGGGCAAGGGTTAGGTTCAGCGAATTACTCAGTCATCAGCAGACTTCGAAATCTGTGCCTTTCGTTCGGAGTTTAGACAGTGTCAAGCAAAGGTATGGAAAATGGGTCTAGATTCAGCTGAAGTGACTGTTAGAGTGGAGAAACACTTTCCACTTATCTTTCCACTATCGGCTTCCCATACCTAGACTGATTACCTTGCATAGCTAAAGAACGCTATCTGCCCGTAAACGACACAGCTTGGTCTATAGCTTGAGCCCCGTCAGGCGTCATTACTCCGGACCAGAGTGGACCAGGGATTAATGGTGGCTTCACGGTAAGCTATTCCAGCTTGCCAAAGCTGCAGAATTCCCGTAATGCAACCGCATCACCAGTTGCAGTTCAGTGTCATGCCCAGGAGAAAAATATAAAGAATGAAAACATCATGATAAAAATAGATCTTTAAACTTTTTTAAAGTTTGGCCCAAACTGTATTACAAAGAATCTTGCGTGAGAAGCAGCAGATACTATTGGTACTGCTATACACAAAATACACTCTTTTTGCTTCCACAGCGCAAAGCAAAGAATGACACACAAGCTCCCAGAGAGGGCGCTTTGCTGCAGATCAGGACCAAGAGTAAAACTCGCGCGTTTCGAATGATTCCGTTGGCGACTAAAAAATCTCAAATGTCAAATCAGTAAAAGGCGACAATGTTATATCTACAAGTACCACCCCTGGATTAATGCTCGCTTGATGGCTAGACAGGATTGTTTTCTACATATTTGCCTACAAGGATAGATTTGGGCAGCATATCCTAGGATCAGTTGTTTAGAGTCAAAAGCTGAGTTGAGGTAACGTACTGAGAAAACATGTGTTGCTATATGCAGTCGTGACAGTTAATAATTTTTGTGGTTAGTTTCACTAAAAATACAGCGTAACCGTCAAAAGGTTGCCCCTGGTCTAGAACGTTGTTACTGCTTTGAAATATTTGAGGAAAAGATGTTGCTCCCGACTACGCAACTGCCTAGGGTAGAACCCTATATACCGCCACCAAGCACTACAAAATCCACTCGTTGCTCACCAAAATGTTTCTGCAGCAAATTATGGCCCAAGAAGTTTAGTTCCAAGTTTCCCTGTACGCTTCAACGCCTAGCGAAGGATTATATAGCAAAGTAAACATCGTTGCGCTGTAACAAGAGAAAATTAAGTGAGTAGAAGGGACCCGTCAGTTGCTTTCAACTTTTTACGGCTCATAAACATGTACCTTAGCTCAGACTGAAGCACCAAACAACACCTTTTGATTAACGGCAATTGGCAGTGCTCAAAGCTTGCATTTAAAATTTTTTGAAAAATTGTATTCGCTTTGACCGTCCGGGCGAAGCGAGTACTAGAAGTCTGAATTGAAATCTAACTCCAACTGTAAAGGAAATGATGGGGCCCTGCATATGACCCACAAGTTTAAATTACAAGTAGTCGCGATATTTCGCAAATTTTTACTCAATATAGGTCTTACAGGAAATCATGAGAAGTCTTTGGTGGCGTTCAGCCGCTTCATGCTTGGAAGCTAAATAAATTTATCAGTCAACTGTTGCCAAGCCAAAATGTTTTATAGGTCAAAGTTGAGTCCGTGAATCCCCACAAGGATCAAGTTCGAAAGGTGAGAATCAGATCAAAACTGACAAAAACTTCAACTTTGTGGCAGGTATTTCCGTAAATACGTTCGTATAAATGGAGAGATTGAATTTACAAGTAAAAGGCGTAGCCCTAAAACTACCCGTCACACTGGTCCGCTCCCATGTGGTTTAAAACAGATTTTTTGGGGGTCCGTGAGGCAAAAAATCTTTAGACTACTACTACTACAAAAGATATTTACTAAGACTGGACGTTTTAGATATAAATCTTTTTATATAGCTGAAGATGGTACTGAAACGCATTTTACGCACCGCAGTTTATGGGCGGCGGAATTTGGGGAGACGTGGGGACGGACTCCCATTCAAGGGGGGCCAAGATACAAGTGGTCCATCACTATTTTATTGCATTTTAATTTTTTTTAACAAACTAGATCTTCAAAATTTTGGCGAATGCCTGATCTTGTCGATAAGGCAGGCTTATTTTCATATCAACCTTGTTTCGTTATACCGCACACGCGTGTAGCTCCGTCTTTCACTGATGGCTTGATAAAAAACATTTCCGTAACAAGTAAGGTACCCGGTTGCCGTTTGCAGTGAGGAAGTTCTTGATGAATTGATGGTTGTGTGCGCAGTAAAACTTGAAAATATTGCGCAGTTTCAGTTAGTTATTACTCGCACAAAATTTGGAACCCAGAGGCTTCCAAGAGTGTACGAATGGGTGTGACGAGAACATTTTCGGAATGTTTGTTGATTTAAAACTTACTGGCATTAGTTGAAAATTAATTTCAATCTTGTTTACTCAAACTCATATTTCTATTGCAGGTTTGCTTCATAAAGAAACCTGTATCTTTTACAGCTAGTCGTGCTGACAAAATATGAAAATCTGCGATAAAAGCACATTGATTATGAGTGCGGTTGCGTATTTTAAGTTTTTTAGAAATTGTGCAGAGGTTTCCATGCTTGAATTATCACATACGACGTCACACACAGAAGCGTTGCCAGAAAGTTTTCAATAGGGGGGCTTTACGTTTGTGCGGGGATCTTGACAATTGACATTCTGAAATTTTGATAAAACAACTGATTTATAGTGTTTCATATTTCAATTTGCGAGGGCGGGTCACACAATCAACCAGTCAAAAGGAGGTTCGCCTGGATTGAAGACCAGAATTACCCCATAAAATACCTTACGCCGACCCACCACCGTTAAAGTAACTTCCGACTGCGAACCACAAGTCTACATGCATTTACCTGATGGTTCATTGACAGCATTGACTTGTGCTGCCTGAAAATAACTACACCTCTTCCAACACCGTCTGAGAGTGATGAAAAGCAGTTTGCTATGGTGAAAAAGCAATTTTGCTGCGACCGTACCACATTTGTAAATGGAACTCTAAAAATGCAATAAGTTACATTGTTCTCCAGTAAACTGGTTTTACTATGAAGTTAACACTACAATCACAAGAGCACACAACAGTAGTTTAAACGGGCTACTAGTCAATGAAAACCGCACTGCTCAAGATTAAGGTTTCATGGGATACGCCAAGAACGCATACAATAGAGCAAAAAATACTTCAACACTGAAGCACGCAAATTGTTTCGCACCCAAATTGCATCGCTCGGCGATCCTCAAGTTAAAATTGGGACAAAAAAACTTTATTTTTGGGTCATTTTCTGCAGAACTATCCCAGTGAAAACGTTAAGAAGCAAATTTCTTCTCATCCAGTAAGCGAGACGGCTTAATGTAAAAAGAAAAGCCTTGATTTCCAGCACGAGTGTGCGATGCTGTTTGGAGCACTTTGTCGCTTCAATTGCCTTACGGCTACGACAGCAAAAATGACACAGCACAGAGTTAGTAAACTTGATGTATTTCGTCGAATTTTTTATTAAAGCAACACATGACGCAGTGCTCCGATCATTGTAATCGCGAGCGCAAGGAAACCTGCGCTGTTCTGGAATTCTCTTTGAGATGTTGTGCGGCCGAAAACATGTTGAAGACTGCGTTTCAATCGGTGCAAATTTTAAATACCGCTCGCGCCAGCTTTCGAATGCCAGAAAAGTAAAGTCTTGGCTGGTTTGACGCATTTGGATCTTGGCATTCCCAAAATGTCTGGAACGAGGCGATTGTAGTGCTCAGTAGTCTCAATTTCCGGTTGGACTGACGGCTGCCGTTTCCTGAGGTGTGCGGCAGAAACGCAACTTTGTGAGGGGCTGTTTCAATTTCAACACCTCGCAATATTAAGCAGGGCCAACGGCTTCGCTTGAATGGACGGAGGGTCAGCTTCGGTTTAGTCGCTCGTGACCCAGCAGGTGCTGCACACACAACCAATGTCTGCATCGTCACGTGCTCACACGTCAGGTCTGTCAAACACAACAAAGCCTTAACCTGTCTGGAGACGAACACACAAGTCCGCGAGCACGTTGTTTCAAGTAGAGTGCTGGGGTGACAGCTGCTCAGGAGGTGCAAGAGTTTGACTGCTTTGTGCCAAGAAAGCAGCCATAGAAAACCTGTTTCGTATGGGTCAAGAGTTTTGAACCAGGCATGCAGCAACTACAACAGGTATGCGAAATGACAGAGCCGTACCAACGAAAACCTGACGCTGACCAGAGACCCGCATCTTGCAAGAACTGTTTTTCTTTGAAAGCTTCTTGTTGTTCAAAGCAAAACTTTCAAATTTTTAAACAGGCCTACATTGGGCAGAGTTCAGCAAGTGTATTCCAGAATTCTGGAAATAGTTTGTCATATGACACTTGCCAGATTCAGATAGCTGTTTTTGCCCTCTGGAGTGCTTGCTTTCATGGCGGGGCGGTCCTTTAATGAGGTTGTACGAATGTACGAGATAGCTCGCGTCACTGATGGCCAATCAAATGCTTCAACGCGTACCATACACAACAGGGAAAGATTACCGGATGTCGTTCGTTACTACCTTTTCTTTCTGTGACATTGTTTCACACAAAGTGAGAGCGTGTCCGGCCGGACAGTTCATGACACTTTGTTGCTGCGCAGCCGCGATTACTAATGGTTTTTGCGCACGAGCTGAGCACGACCCGAAAGCAACGCATACGCGTTCACCTCACTGACGTCTGCATAAAATTTTCCGGTATTTTGCTTACAGTAAACCTGGAGTTTTGGTCGCTGATAAGCAAAACAAGTTTCAACAGACGTAGTCATTTAAAAAAAAATCGTTTATTGAAGTTTATAGGACGAGGCAACCGTAGATTTAAAAATAGCCACACGCTAAAAGGACATTAAAAATTATTTTTGAAACAATGGAAAGGAGGGAAACCACTCAACAATTGCTTTTTTCTACGCTACGAAGCACCAGGGTCATCACAACACAATATAAAAATTCTAAAATACCGTGCTACGTATGCGGATCTGTATGAAAATATAACCTCTGCTGTTTGCCGAGAAACGTGCGAAATATACGGATACAAATTATTACAACATCCCCGATCTACCACAGAGAAAGTTGAAATATCCTCCACCAGAATGGTTGGTAGGGTGAAAGACTGACATAGATCGCCAGAACGTATCTGGCATGTACTGCAGAAGCAGCGACACAGTGTGCAAGGACCGTTTGAGAAAACAAACTAGACGCGGATGTTGGAGCGTGCTTTGTCCAATATGTCTTTCCGTATCCGCGGATAGTTGGGATTGATGGAAAGCACCCTGCGCGAGATGTCGATGGCGTCCACGTGCCGTTTGGCTTTCAGGTAGTTGAAAGCCAGCTTGTAACCTGGTAAGCAAAAAATGGTGTCGAATTTCGTAGGATTTAAAGAATTGCTTTTCGAGGTTTGCACGGAAAAGCGCAAAGGTCTCCCTTGCCCTGAACGCATTGCCTACAACAGGGGTCTCCAAACGTTTTTTTACCAGACGACCATATACGTCACTACACAACAGTTCGAGGGCCGGAACGTAACATCAACGTAACGTAACGTCACTGTTTCATGTTTCGACCGAATCGAAGAATGTTTCGTAAATATAGTATTTTTTTCATTATTGACAAAAAATGTCTTTCCGGTCGGATGCAGTGGCTTCGCTGGCCGCATCGGCTCGAAATCTCCAGAAACCTCTCCGTGCGATTGCCCCAAGACGCCCCCCCACTTACCGATGACTGCGTTGCTTTTATTCGAGTACTCCCATGCTTTCTCGTAGTTGTTGGCAGCGTCTTTATACGATTGCTCTTTCTCGTATATGAAGCCGAGATACTCGTACGCCTTGCAACAGGACTGGAAAGCAAGAACGGCATCGAATACTAATAGACGAAAAGACAAAATTTCCAATAGCGTCACGAAAAGAAAAGTGAAGGTAACGTTGCGTTGGCACGCCACTGCGCAACAAGGAAAAGACTTCTCGCGCGTGAACGTCACAGGCGCTTACAACACCACAAACGAACAAACAGGCAGGTACTGGACATAATTTCTTGGTGATTTTCCGGGTGTATATCAACTGCAGGTTTTCCATCGTCGGCCCACGCCCGCGAAAAGCGGTCGTGCAGCAGCTCATGCACGCGGACGTCACGCGGGCGGCGCTCACATCCACGTTATTTTCTTTATACGGTGTTATAAGCGTTTATTGCCGCTCACGCATGGCGAAACATACTTTCGCAGCATCATCGCTGGCTTGACCTGCGCCAGCAGCATTACTCAGCCACGGCCTGGTCACGCACCCGCGTTACGTCACTCGGTTCCGCGCAGACCCGAGTGAATTTCTGACCAGGTGGTTGAAAAAGAAATCAAGTCTGGCCGGTCGCTCCAAACAATGTCGTTCCTGGTTCCTGGACCAGCGCGCTCACCACGCGATTTTACACCCTCACTTTGACGACGGAAGACAACAGAACCGTCGCCAGAAAGTCTTCAACAGAGGGGTTTTACGTTCGCGCAGGGAGGCTTGACATTCTAAAAATTGACTAAATCTCCACTGATTTGAAGTGTTTCATATTTCAATTCGGCGGGGCTTTGAAGCTTTGTTTAGGGGGACTAAGCCCACCAAATGCCCACCGTGGAGACGGGATTGGAAGACAGGAGGGGAGGCGTCATGTGTAAACACAAATCATCGCGCTTGCACAGCATGCGGGAAACAAAGAGACCTTTACACTTCCTCCCCAAGCCGCATTTTGTGGTTTAACTATCATTATTGACTCGCTGTGATGCCTCAAATGCGTTGCGTGTGGCAGACCAGTGACCGAATACATCTTCGTAGACTCCCACCGTTTGACTAGAGCCAAAAACTTAACGCACCTGCATGCTTTTTAAATAGTAACGTTCAACACAAATGCTGTAAACTTCGCTGCCACTTACGAACTGCGACAAGAAAACGAGATACTACGTTCCTGTAGGTCAAATGTACGTGACTTGCAATGTTGTTTTGGCAGCACTAACTTCATGCCACTGCTTTAAAAAAGCGCATATAACACAAAGCACAGGAGCCCGGGTGTTAACAACATTGCGAAGAACTGATCTTCGACCTTCAAAATACGCGAACGCGTCTGCTTTCCGCGCCAGGATGACTACCTTCACGCACAAGCCTCAAAACATCCGCTGCAGGGCCGTGTTGTTTGGGGCCAGCCAGATTGCACGCGCGTTACACAATAACCTTCGATCAACCGCAGCGACACGAGCTGCAGCTTTGAACGTAACCGAAGCGATCAAACGCCGATCGACTTCCCGTTTACACGTGACTTGGCTGATCTTGATTCTTTGATTGACGAATGAGAGCGAGTAACGACGTTACAGCGCTTAACCCTAAACACGGCGGCGCAAACAACTTTAAATGCTTTTAGCTTTCGAACCAACGATAGTATGATTTATAGTGCGTCCCGTCAGGCAATGCTATCCAAATATTCAAGCCATAACATTGCCTTGAAAGGCATTGTACCGCACACGACGTTTTCACGTGGAAATGCTGCTACTTGTGGACTGCTACATCCACCAACAGATATTTTTCTCGTATTTTTAACACGTTATCAGGCATTGGCTACAAACCGGAATGCCATTACTAGTCATTGTGCGTATAATGCATATAATGAATAACATTTTGATAAAATATATACATTGAGTATAATGTCAAAATGGCCAGTGAAACCCGTTCACTCAGATAGAAACTGCTTTTTGAAGTGTGACGAAAAAAAATAGATCACAGGTCTTCGCGCTAAAGTGTGGATACAAGATTCAAAAGGGGGTTGAACACCGATTCAAAACGAAAACTCATCAAACAGCACTTCAGGCAGACACTGCACAACATTCACCCCCCAAAAAATAACAAATAAAATTTAACGACCACACACATACCTTGTTATGTTCCAGACATCGTTTTAATAACTCGGTAGCCATGTCGTACTTGCCAGCAGTGATGTAAAGGTCGGCCAAGAGAAGCCAGGCCTGCTCCAGATCTTCTGCATCGTCTATGTTCCACGGCATCTGCTGACGAACAGCGGCAAACAGATTGTTACCGTGTAAGAAGAATGTTACTGACCAGCAACATCTGGGTTGGTGTCGCGCACTGCACACGTTTAACAAAGATGAAAATATGCAAAGTTTGAGAGACGTTGGAGAGCCTGCGATCACCGCGTGACGATCGGAATATTTTGGCCTAAAAACTAAGTTGCACACGTTAAGGATGCCCTGCGCGTGACGCCAACGGAAACGCCTGCACGTCCGTCGTCCACCACACTACAGAGCGGTACAGGTTAGGATGCTGCTATGGTAAAATACCTGCAAGGGGAAAAACAGTAAATCAGAGAGTCTGTCACATGAAGACAAAAAATTCATCACCCATTTCCAACTTGGGAAACCAACGGGAACTTGGGGATCAGGCCCACCCGGCCTCAAATGTAAAGAACCTGTATACCTGGCAGAGGCAACAGCGCACCAGGGAGGTGCTTGCAAGTTCATAACAAGAATCAGACGTATACCGTGGCAAAGTTGTGGCGCAAGGGTCGGTGAATGTTCGACGCATTCTGACGCATGTTTTCAAAAGCGTGGACACCAGTAGCGTGATTCGACCTGGCACCATTTTCCATTTTTACTCCCATAAAATCCATTCCGTTCCCACGCTCCGGCAACCGTCGACAACCAATCAGCAGCGACCGCCGTCAGCAAAACAGTTTCAGCTCAACGCAACACGAAACCTGCGTTATCGCCACAAGGGAGGTTCGAGCGTGGTGAAAAGGAATGCCAAACACTTCGTGATTCCAACCTCGCGATGCAGATTTAGCAGCGAGACCAGAACGGTGTTCGCACGCAGCACATTTTCCCCACAACGCTGTGGCGTTTGTCACGTGTGGATTTTCAGCACTGCGAAGTTCTCCGAGCATGGCTTGGGACGGGAGAGGCCAGAACTGACTTGTGAGCATGGCGCTGTGTGTTAGTCCTGGCCTTAATAAATAAAAGTGATTTCTTTGACCGGATCTCGCAGCCACACAGAAAGTGAGCAGTGAGCACACGTAGACCTTGTTGTAATTTAAAGTTGCTTGTTATTGGAAAACCATCGTCGATTGATTTTCAGCGGCAATGGTAACTATTCAACACACTTTTTTCTCAGTCAATCTTCAGGTAACGTTTTGAGCTGACAAAATTCGTGAAGTATATTTGTGGGGGGACTTCTTGTATCAGAAGTAATGCCAATTTAAACACCAGGTAAATCCCCTGTTTTGATAAAATTTATCCCGCTCTGTTTAGATAAATAAAGCTATAATACAGGCCTGCCCAACCTTTTTAGTGTAGCGGGCCACTCACATGAGGAAATTTATTGCGGGCCACAAACACTTTGTGACGTACAATAAGCTATTGTGACGTAATAAATCCCTTCATTTTGATAGGTTTTATGCGATAACACGAGGTGTTAATGAGTCCTATAGTTGCACGCAGTGTTGCCAGCTTGTATGGATGTAAACCAAATCTAAAAAATTGACATATTTTCGAAGCGTTTGTTATACAAGTTTTTGGGTGGTAGGTCCATAACAGAAACAACAGGTATAATTTTGATGGCAAATATACTTGAGCCTATAAAAAAATGCTAAAAATGTAAAAAGTCTGCTTTCGAACTTATTACATCGCGGGGCACTTTGAACAACCCCGTGGGCCGCATGGCTGGGCAGTCTTGCTAAAATAGAAAACTTTTTTATTTCAAACACCGTCGTGGTGGCGAGCACCATAAACGCATATCAGGGGACATGCGCTAGAATCGACATTTTCATCAACGATAAGACCCTAGGAAATAACGGCGAAAGGTGGTAAGACAGTTCGATTTTCAAGCCGCCAGGTTCAACCTCATTATCAATAATCACCAGAAAAGTGTTCATGTAATCAACTGTTCGCATTGTTGGCCACTTAGATAGCTACCCATACGTTTTCGTACTGAGGCCTTACTGCAGCCACACAAAGATGTTGCCAAAAAAACAAGCCAAAACAAAATATCCGAAAAATGCCTGCAGGGTTTCCAGTATGCAAAACAGAACCCAGCCGCCGCCAAATAACAAAGGCTAGGAAAGCAGATGCTTGTCTCTGTGCACGTAGCGCACTGGTCGTTCAGTGAACCTGGCTGACAGGGGAGCGCAAATCCTGTTTACCTCACGCGCGCAGCCGCGAACTCGAACCAGTCGGGTCACAGGGTTTGGAGCGAGCCACGGCGAAATATCGCGCTGCCGTCGTACGCGAAAAAAGTCCAGAGCGCGATGAGTTTTTGGATGTTTGCCTTGTCCTGACACAAACAAGTGCTTCGCGCAGTTGCAAAGAAATTTTGTCTTACATTGTTTCTTTCGGATCCAAACGGTCGATTTGAAAAGTGCTCCCACGTTCAGTGGCGCTAGTGACGCATAACAACTGTCCAAATTTAAATGACCTTAACACTTTAAGCGGCTTGGAGCTGATACAGAACAGCTGCAAAGGCGATATGAGATATGATAGCGGCTGTGGCAAATCTTTTTTCTTTTGGGTTCTTGCACTTTGATTGCTTTCGAATGACCCTACTAAACGCTCGGCCCCGATTCTCCCGCCAATATTCATTACACGCTTCGCGACGAGAAACGCGAAATGCCAGAGCGCGCCGGAAAGCTCGCGACGGCCGGCAAAAATGGGCCTTGACGGAAAATCGATGCCAAAGCGAAGCGGGATCAATCGATTTGGCTCGTTGCGCGCAAATCGCGGCAGCAGCATTTGCCGGCACGGCGCTCGCTCGATGCGTCGTCACTTGCGAACGATTTAATCGAAATACGAACGGCAGGTCGGTGCAAGATACCCGATCAACGCCGGTCAACAAGGTATTTGATGCGCGACGGCAACAAACCGCGTAGCCTCGTACTCCGTGTGACATGACACCACAAAAGACCGCATCACCTGCGGACGGCTGGAGATCCAAATCCGGAGTCATTGTTGTCTGTTCGTATTTGAGCGCAAAAGACGGCGACAAGTCGACATGTCCCAGGCTGAGGCTTGCTTGCAAGCGCACCTGCGGTCGTCGAACAAAATAACACGCGACCGAACGTTCGCCGAGGGTGCTAGTTTTAACGACAGGGGTGTTTCTTTTCATGCAGGCAACAATGTCGTTCTTCCCAAAGAAACTGACCACAACGACGACGCAACTACGCCTTTGCCGCTGTCTGACCGCGCAGGGTTACATCGTTTAACCGAAGCCCAAGCCTTCTCGCGCGCGCACTCGCAAATATCGATCATGTGCGGTCACAGGACCTCGCGTAATGCAAGGTCCGGTTGCGACGGAGTCCTGCTGGGTTTGCATGAAACCTTTCATCCGATGCACGTGTTTCAGAAGCGGACAACTGTTAACGCAGGGCTTTAGCCGGGTCCATGCGACGGTAACGGCTGTCGACTGCACCGCGGGTTATCGATCGCTCATTAAGCGCTAATGAGCGTTATCAGTCACCAGCAGCGGCTTTTTATGCATGGCACGGACATCGAAATCCATAACGTTTCTGTTTCTATCGACGAAGCGTCAGCCACACGGGAATAGCCAGCCCAGGAGGGAAACTACGCCGGTTTAGGACACTACAAGGATTAGACAGTAACTCAGACAGCAATTTTTTCAACGGAAATAAGAACAAGTGCAACTTCCCGTATGTTACCATATTCTATTTTACTGCTGTCTATCGAAAGGAATCCTGTCCACAGCCAAGAATCAGGCACTATGATCTTAGCGGAGCATATACAGCATTTCGCCCGCTGAGAAGGGAGTGCCAGTTCTTAATGTTATGAATTTTAATTTGCTATTCGCCGCCATCGCTTACCTTATACACCTGGAAAACCAGATATTCGCATAAGCAAGCATGGGCCCAACAAAGCGACGAACATTATCTACTCGTACACGTTTTGTCGAAGTAAAAATTTCGCATAATACCAGACAATTGCAAATCGCTAGACGCATTCTTTCCACGCAAGGTGTTCGAATAAAAGCACAGCAGGGCTGTGCGGGCCGCAGCCACACAGACACGTTATTGCTCACGTCGGTTGCGTCCCAAAATACACCTTGGTGAGTGAAGCTCGGCTCTCAGGTCAAGGGAAGGTGTGCTATTTTAAGCTTATTCTATGGCGCTTCTGTTCGCCTGCCGAAGCACTCGTTATGCCCCGACTGCCCGAGTTGATGCTGTTGAAATGACGATCACGAACAGTCTACTTTGTCTGCGCAGAAAAAGGTCAAAACTGGAACGCAAAACCATTTCGTTCGTCTCGAGACTTTTACATTTTTACGTCATCCACGCAACTAACTCAAAACCCGAATTCGCCAATCACGCGACTTCGGAAAAGCAATTATTCCTTAGGAAGCAATTAAATGCTACAGGCTTGCTGAAAGCTTTCGAAGTCGACCGGGCTCTGCTTTCATGACGTTGCGATGATTAAACTTGCGCACGTCTTTGCTCAAGTACCGTAATTAGTCTCCAACAAGGCAACACAGTCGAATCCACCAGTGATTTTTTTCAATAGGTTGTCGAGTTCACGTATTTTTCCACGTAACTCCAAGGCGCTAAGCATTCTCAGTCCTGAAATCTTATCGAAATAAAAAGAGATTTTATGCAAAACAAGCCCTGGCCTAAATTCTAACGATAAATAGCAACGAAAGGACAGCCACGGCGCGGGCGACAATTGCAGGAAAACGTTCTCCCGAATCGGAAAGCTGTTGATGGCGATGGCTGATGAAGCGTAATATTGCGAGGCACGGGGGGCAATGGAGGTGTTCAGACAGACGCGTGAAGCCGGTTCAAATTTCAATTGCCTCTTTCGGGCTCCTCCCCACCGATTCAAACCGTGTATTGGAAAACGATTGGAGTAGGGGGAGTGGCATCACCAACCAATCGGCAAACTCACCTTGGACACCCGTTTCAATTGGTTCCGAGCGCGCGGCGTCTGCTTCAGTATCTGATATGCGATGGCCATGCCGAGTAAAGCGGGAACGTAGTCTTTCTGTGGCGAGAAATAAGAATCGCACTTTCAAAAAATGAACACGGTGCACTTACTCAGCGACAGAACCGAACAGCGTTAATGGCGACACAACCCACCGCGAGCGCGCATCTGTTTCTTCTTGTGCAAAAAGCGTCGCTTCTGCATGCTCCGTTGCCCTCAGACACGCGGTAGTACATTTCGGCTCAGTCTTAACGCGCGATGCCGGCGGTGATACGACGAAGTACATAAACAACGGGTTTTGCAGACCCGAAAGCTTTTGATGGTTGTTACGCATAAGGCGATCGATAAACCAGTCACAGTCTACCGCTCGACAGCCGTCGTTAGAAGGCCGGAAACGTGAGTTCTCTCTGAACGACGACGCACAGGACGGCATCAAGAAGGGGGGAAGAGTTCACTGAAGCTGGCCAATTCGAGCAGCCAGAGCTAGATGGAACGCCGTTCAACTTTCAAGCGTTCATTACTCAGGTCTTATCGGGTTGCACCCAGAATGAACCCGAACGGTTCGGTCGAGCGCGGCATTTATTTTTACGGCGCCGTTTTCCACGCGGCGAAACCACGAAGAACTCTTTAGGGCAAAACGCGCGGAGCGCTTGATGAGCGGAGCGACTTTTCGAAAACTGCTTTTTGCTTTCGCACCTTTTTTTGGGATATTTCGACGAAGGTGCCGAGAGCCTTCTCGGCGCTCTGCTTGTGCTTGCTCGAGACCAGCACCATGCTCTCGAGGACTTGCACTTTGAAGAGGTCGGACGACTTGAACTCTTTCACCAGTCGCTCGGCGGTCGTGAGCGCCGTTTCGTTGCCTTTCTCGGAACCACTGAACAAGAAGAAAACAACGGTTCGAGAAGCGGCGTCGAACATCGCCGAACGGCGACGATCAAAGCAAGCGGGGACGCTCGCCGCGACATCGTCGCGCGCGGACAAGTGGATGGGTTTGCGGACGATGACAATTTCTGCATGTTTGCCGCATATTAATAGCAACGCGATAGGCTTTATTTGTTTGCTCCACAAGTGTCGAATGACGTTCGTCAGCGGCGCGGACGAAACAACGCTTTTGATGTACAATTGGGCTGCGCAAAAATCACCCGACTTCTTCGCCCGGTTGAGTGCGAAGCTTATGATATGCAACATGCTTGAGCGCAAAACATAAGCGCTTTTTTATGCGACCTTTGCAAACGACTCTACATTTTGAACGGACACCAGCTCGCCGTCCCTTACTTCTCGCTCAAGCTTCCGAACACCTCGCCCCCGAGCGTCTGCTGGTCCGGATTAAGGCAAATCCGGATCATGTTCTCCAACGCCTTCTCCGACCACTCCTCGTCGCAACGGGCCCGGTTGAAAAGCTGCAGCGCTTCGTGCGCTTTGCCGCAATACCTGCGCAGCAAAAAAATTCGCATTTACTTCGATCGCAGCCCTCGTCGGGCGACACCGGGGGGGAGTTTGGCGTGAGGCGGTTCAACGCACGCGCGACTGTCGTCCGCGACCAGACGAGCACGTTGTTTTTCTTACGCAATGAATAAAAAACACAAAAAAAGGTTACGGATGAACGAGCAAACGTACGCGGCACAGGCCCCTTGATAGAAATAGAAGTCGGGTTTTATTCCGACGGAGGGGAGGGTGTTGCTTACCATTCGTACAATCCTTTGCAGTATTGGAAGCCGGCTTCCATGTCCGCCCTTCCTTCTCCGACCTTTTGCTCGACTGACGTCAGAAACTTTGCGACCTCGTACAGCTGACCGCCACGACGAAGCAGACCAATCAGTCGCGCCAGGGCCTGCAAGAGGATGACGCAAGAAATGACGTCGTGGCCAATACACCCAGAAGCAAACGGGCAGCCATCAGTATGACGATTCTGATTTGGGTAGTAGACATACTTGATAAAGGGAAGCCGCTAGCAACGCAAAAACCGGACTGCAAAATTTGCAAAACAATATTCCTCACAAATAATTTTGCTCAAGTTTGTAAAACCGGGTTAAAACGCATGAGAGCGACGCTAAATTTACCAATACTTTACTTCTAAAAACGTCTCATTTACCAAGTTTGTTCTTCTGGCCCCGGGCTCCTACCAGCAACGTCGCATGACCACATAATTCTTTATCGTGCGCTTTGGAGCCAGAAACGGTTCGAACGCGTCGCGAAGCAACGTGTCATCGAGCATCAACGCTTGACATCCAGCAAATTATTATCAACACTGCTCACCTCGTAATTGTCGGGTTTGCCTTCCAGCAAGTTCTGGTAATGTACGATTGCATCTGAGTATTGCTTCTTGCTGAACATCACATCGGCCAACATCTTGACAAAAAATGAACATTTCGTGGTAAAACAGCAATAACAGCTGAACACCTGCTGAAAGGTCAGTCGGACAAGCGACATTTCTCGCTGAAAACATTTCCGCTTTAGATAATTAGCTGCGGAGCGCGGCTTCGGTAAGTAGTCTCGAAGCAGCCATGGCTATTCGGCCAAATAGCTATATGTTTCAAATTCTTCAAATGTTTTGTTTGCGCGCGCGCGTGTGTGTGTGCGTACGCACCATGCTGGCTTGATCGTTGCCGTCTGGCGAAACACGCAAGGCTTGCATGCAAAATTGCTGACACGAATCCAGGTCTCCCGACTGCAGGAACAGGTTGGCGAGGTCCAACATCACCTGTAACACAGTGTCAGGGATTTCAAATTAATGCGGCGTGAAAAGCTCCAAGCTCACTGCATGGGAATGGAGCCTATGCATCTGTAACGATACAATCAGTAACAAGCGGAGAATTCGCATCTTCTGCTCATACAGTTGAAAATTATCAAAATCTAACGTTCAGCCCTCGATCCAGAAGTAGTTACAAGTTGAGCCCAGTGACCATCAAAAGTTTTCATCCGTTGATAAAAACGTCGCAGCCTTACGTAAAACTTCTCTTAGGTTCAGTTGATGAGACACGAGTTCTCTAAAGTTCAAAATACTGCATTTCCGTTCTATAGGTTAAGAAAGGCATTACATGGTTTACATCATTTAGAACGCAAACACAACGGTCAAAGTTTTGTACACAAAAATGCAGAACACGCCATTGTCGTTCGCAGTCACAGCCATAAACGACAGAAAAACTCAAGAGCTTCTAAATCATGGATAGTTTCGTTGCAAAGCTGAAACAGCAAACAAGTCACGTTACGAAATCGATTTTATCCTCTTAATTGCGGGCAAACAACACAAACAGCCAAGCTATGTAACGTCCGGCCATTTACTATTCACATCATAGATTTCAAATTACAATTGTTACAGCTTGCTTGGTTAGAATGGCAAAGAGTTCTTACAAGAAAAATGTTAGGTACCCGGTATGGACCTGCAGGGACTCAATTTCTCTGATTCTAGGGATCCGATTTTCAATTCGAGGGACCCGAATCGGGTGCCTAAAACACCTTAAAAAACTGCTCTAGTCTACAGTGACCTAACTGACGGGGGAAAGGGGGCGAGCCGCCCCCCTGGTAAGTTAATGTAAATACTGGGCCCTCATTACCTGACATTCTGATATAAATATCCT
>Ga0210059_1002276_pt1 | contig 29921 bp, 24 predicted proteins | sample Ectturendosymbi2_FD_188042 | JGI IMG/M metagenome (GOLD analysis project Ga0210059, IMG submission 188042) | Ecteinascidia turbinata endosymbiont from Florida, USA - Sample 2 (SPAdes) (version 2) | ecosystem: Host-associated > Tunicates > Ascidians > Unclassified | place: Key West, Florida...
TATTTTCCTCCGATAGCCTAACTTGGAGCTCTAATAGTTTATATTCAGTGCATTGACACATAAAATAAGAAGAGTGGATGTATAGAAAAATGTGCATATTATGTCAACAAACTTCGCCAAAACGTTGGTTTGGAAACACGACTATGACGTCATTTTGTGACGTCACAAACAGCGCACAGCAAATACAAATGACTACCCTATGCCGCTGAATGAAACCGCCCCCATGAAAAGTTTCTGCGTACGCCACTGCATACGTTCCACTACAAATGATTCAAAACAATTTCGTTTACGTCCATAATTTCCTGCAGATAATATTTCATGGCAAGAAACACTTGAATCGTTGGTGGTTGAAGATCCAGTACAATATTTACTTGTGTTTTCTGCAAGGCCCACGCATTACAAGCAGAAAACATTGTGATATTACAGCTGCTTTGATAACAATATTTATTTAACACAAGCAAGGAAGGAATGAAATGTCACTAGCTATCATAAAAGAAATAGCAAAAAAAGTTTTTTTACCAATTTCGTTGTGTTGGCAGAGGCTGAAATCATAAACTCACAGGTATTTGCTTTTCCACGACCAGCACTTTTTAGCTGCACAGCTCAGCAGTTGTGTTTCGAGAAGTTAATTGATGCGTTGTTTTGAAAAATTTCAACACTTCTCAAGACAAACAATTCCGTGTCAATTAATGTATTTTTGCGCCTAACTTCCAGCGTTCCAGCAAATGTTAATAACGTGCGGATACAAAAAAGAATTCTAAAAAATTTGAAGCCAATTTCAGTCCAATGATATCCGTACATTGGAAGACAACGAACATTATTCCTTGTCTTCCAATGTACGGATACCTTTGGGCTCAAACTGTTATATCCACCAAATGAACATATTGTTATAAGTTGGGTTTGGCTTTTGGATAGAACCCTACCTGTGGTGCGATGGAACTTTGTGCGGTGGTCCTGAATTGGAACCGCAACATGGCAGAGGCAGATGACTTAAATTTTTAGAAGGCACGACAGCTGTAAAATGTGCTCGGCATGTTATCCGCGGTTCAGTCACGAGCACTGCTTGTCCTGTGCGCACAGCATGAAGCTGTGTTTTTCGACGCTCTCGCGCCGCGCACGTCGCGAACACATTTGTTCAAGTTTTGCTTCATCTCACTTTTATCTTAGCAAAGATAATCCTTTATTAAAACTTGGGGCTTTTGTAGCAGATTTTTTTACTTTATCTGCAAAAGATCAAATTTTGAAAAATAAATCGTACCTTTGCGACGCGTCACTGTACTTGAAATAGCTCGCAGCCCTCCGGCAATACTTGTTTGATGAAAAATTACCTCGAAAACTTGTACGCATCAGATTGTAGTTTGTGTCCTTGCAGAATGAATTGGTTTGAGCGAATAGAGGCTACCACTATAAAAATTTTCATTGTGGAAATTTGCAATCTGCAACCTTTTAAATGATTCTTAAGTCACTTTTGAAGAAATCGTCCTGGGAAATGTTATTGTTCAATAAATAAGTCAATTTGAGACGCTGTTGTAATATCTCCTCCGTCTTAACGCAAAGAATTAAAAATTATTTCGACCCCGAAAGTTATTGTTATATCTGCCTGCAACAGAGTGCCACTTGCAACAGAGTGCCACTTGGAAGAATGATTGTGAAAATTTGTAATTTTGACTGAAAGCAATTTCTCCAGACTTCCAAATGAGTTTTTTCAATTGAAAACGTCTGGACCCCTTGCTTGCTTTGCATCATTATGATGGCAGAGGCGTTCCCAACCTTTGCTGGAGCTGCCAAATATTTTATTTTTCCAAACAAAGCTTCAGTGTTTCTCCCAAGCAACGCCTTAATCTGTAACGAAACCACACCTACTCACGCGCGTATATTGCTTTATTGTCCTTCAAAGTATGAATATTTTTTGAAGTAGGCCCGAACGTTTTATGAAACATCACGCTGAATGATAAACGGGAAAAAATTAAATACACACCAAAACGTTAACTTGTTTCTATAAACGTAAAGGGCGAATCAAATGGGAACAACCGACCCGAGATGCGTTTTCTTTGCTGAACATCCATATCAACGAAATAGAGGCTTTCTAAATAAGTTAAACTAGTTGGTCGGTTTTACACCACAAACACGTAGTATTTCCTCTGATTGAAAAGGATTTACCTTTATTTCGTGCCAACAATGCAATTCTCAGGTTTCTTGTATTTCTGCGTCGTGAAGGTTTTCTTCAAACATCTGGCGACATGAAACCTCGCTAACCACTGACTAAAATTAGAAAAAAATTATAATATAAGTTCTGCTTCGTTTTTACTTTATTTAAGTTGCCATTTTGGAATAAGGATGTCAGTTACATATTGTTCATAATGGAATGACATTAAGTTTCATAATCAGAAGGAAATATCATCATCGACTGCAACTCAAACCTGCCTCCGGAAAGAGACTGGTGGATGACAAATAAACATGTCTCCTTTTGTGGACGTTTCTGAATAACAGCGATTTGTCGATGCCTTGTGGACTCAGCCAGACTAACAACAGGCCCAGTGTTTTGTGGGAGGGAGATCTGTTTGTCTACAACGCCAGTGTTTTTTTAGGGTTTTCAAAAGGGTGTCGTGGTGGAGCTTTAGGGTGTCTGCACTATTTTCCCTTCTGTGTCTGATATCTTTTAACTCATTTTCACAAAAACGCAAGTTTCCGTCCAGATATGCTTATCGGCTTTTTTAAGGAAAATTTTAGGTACCCGGTATGGACCTGTAGGGACCCGAAAAATTTCCGGCTAAGTTGCGTAGATATTTCCCTTGATAATTTTCTCTGATTCTAGGGACCCGATTTTCTAACACACCCATTGAATACGACATTCACTTTTGGCAAACAAACTAAAGACAATTTCATAAATAAAAAGGTTCAATGTAGGCCTACACACTCATATTCATTTACTCATTTTCGTACCCGGATTTCTTTTGTGGAGAGTCGCGGGGGCAGCAGCCCTAGGAGGACCCGAAATGCCTCACGATCAACAGCAATTTCAGCAATTTCCAAAGGACTTAGTTCGCTATTATTTCCTGAGACATTCTGGATATACATGGCCGAACTGACACAGCTGGGATCTGATCTATCTATTCAGAGAAGTGGCTTGTTGACATCCTGGGCTTCACGGATTTCAGACCTGTGCTCTTTGTCACGAAGTGTCACACCGAGAACTCTTCGCAAATATCCCATCTCTGCCATTTATTCTTTTGACAGTATTCTTTCAGTCGTCACCTAAGATTCATGGCCACAGGTGAGGATCGGAACAAAGACCGATTTAAAAACTGAAAGCCTTGCGTTCTTTGAAAGCTCCCGTTTCGTCACCTCGGAACAATAAAGCTCACGCAGAACTGCGTTTGCACAACAGTTCGAGGGCCAGACATCTTGTGGTATGTGACTTTTTCGGGATATGCTACATTCTACTAAATCAACACATTTTTCGTAAATATGTTTTTTCATTATTGGCAAAATGTGTTTTGCGACCGGGTGAAATGGTTTCGCAGGTTGGGTTTGGTCCCGGGCCGTAGTTTGGAGAACCCTGATATTGACTATGAAGAGCAGTGGCGACAGTACACACCAATTACCCTCTTTACACTGCACTGTTGTCGTGTTCGCGTTGGATTGGGAATCCCATAAATCACTCAAGCACGACCATGAGTGTCTCACCGAGCTGCATGAGCGCGCATGTTTTCAACCACATGCGATTCAGCGAATCCAACTAGCAGAGGTAGGTTGGGAATCCGATAATAAGGGGTTCGAGCGGAAAAGAGGTTGGATGGTTTGTATTAAGTCTTGTGCAACCTTTTCTGTACTTGTTTGATGCTAAAACCACTACCGGGGAACAGATTACCCTATTAAAGCTAACATGTAGCAAAATTACGGATTAATTTTTTTTATAGTTTTGCCTGCAGGCTAATATTGGGCTGAAGGATTATTACCCCAATACTGATTAATAGGTTTTCATTACACCTTGTTATAGTAGAGTGATTCAACCTCTGTGCAAAATATGTAACCTAATATTGGAAGTGGATGACTTCAGTCTAGGCTAGCTACACTTTGAGAACCTTGTATCCCAGTTATGTGGCCATGATTTCCTCAGTTCATAATGGAACACATGGAGTAGCATAAAAATTTGTGGAATAGGTTACAGTTGCAATTTGGTGAATTGCAGTAGCCTACCTACTGTTCCTAGATTTCTACTTACAATAGTGCTGTGAATCCTCATATTTGACACTCGCTTTTATTGTGCTGCAGAGAACCGACTGGTTAATGATCGTGACTGAAATGAACAAAGTGGCTTTGCAATGTAAAAACTAACTCCCATTTCCTGCCCTGTAGAAGCTGTTCAAATTCTAAAGTCGCTTGAAGAGTGCAATTACGATGCGACGCGGTTTTCATGACCTCATCGCCCAGCAGTTCTCCACGATTTTCTCTGCTGGCTGTTATTTTTCGGACTACACTAAATAAAATCACATCTCGGCAATTCCAACAACACCTACAAAAAGCACCTTTGTGTAGTGAAATCAGGCTTCACCTTTTCATTTTCACCTATTCCCCAGCTTTCGCAATACCATAGGCCAAACCCACGAAGCAAATCTTTGAGTCATTGCAGTGTAAAAACGCCCCAATATCAAGTTCGCAAGTGCGTTCATGAAGGTAAGGGCGACGAATCGCTCACGCGTCAATCCGATACCAAGTGCAGTGTAAAGTGGGTAATTGTTGGAGTCCAGCACCAACGCTGAACGATTGTGATTAACTCCGTCAATACGGATACAATCTTTTGAGTAGGAATACAGTTACTTGACTGCCAGGAAGAGTCACCCGTCAACACCGTACTCCCACAACACCCTCAAGCTTTTCAAGAGGAACCCGGTCGTATGCTTTCTCTAGGTCGACAAAATATGTGCTGTGTATAAGCCTTTGGCATGCTCCCAGGATTTCTCGAAAATATGCTGGAGAGTGGAAATTTGTTCTGTAGTGCTACGGCCGCGACAAAAACCGCACTGGGTACAATCCAGCTTTGGTTCAATTATTTTCCCGTCTTGGCATGCACTCTTCCTGGGAGGCTTAGCAAAGAGGTACCGCGGTAGTTGGTTCGTTCACTCCTGCCTCCCTTTTGTGTATTGGAACGAGCAATTTGCTAATCTTTCGGCACCCTTCCAAAACGCCATGCCACTTGACACACAACTATCCGGCGTTCTAAGTACCCCAAATTCACCACCAAACTTTCCCCAGTTAGCTTTAAGCTCGCATTTAGCAGCGGCATCAGAGAGCTTATTGATGCACAATTCTACGGAAGCTTTCACCCGTGCGAAGTCAAAACATACCGCCTGAAAACCTTTCCTCAGTTCTGTCAGGTCAGGTACCAATGTTGACAAAAAGAAAGCAGCATGTTGAAATTTTTTGTTATCATAAATCGCAGTAAAACAACGCACACTGCATGATTTTTTTCTGACAGCTGCTTCAGTGCGGCCCAAATAGCTAAAATCTCACTCTTTATTCTCACTGCTGCCTCACTCGACAACCACCTTGTTTTGAATGCGCGCTGCAACTGCTGACCTTGTCTTCATTGTAGTCTGATGCATTGCCAGGCAAGCCGATCGCAACGGTGAAACAGTAAAACACTTCCACAATTGCATTAAAGTGCTTTCACAGTTTCGTACACCATACTGTACAAATCTGCGGCAGTATAGTAAGAGGCCGAAGCGAGGCGGTGCCCACGACAATGCACAGATACCAAACTTACAATTGCAGCCATCTGTTGCAATAGCCATGTGCAGGAAAACATGCTTTCTTCAATTCATTTTACTTCACTACAAGGCAAAAACATATCTAGGCTTTCACAATTTAGGGTGTCATTTTGACACCCAAAAACGGATTTGAAAAACACTGTTTGTGTTAACAAATAATATCGTGACACATAGACATTAACAAATAATATCGTGACACATAGACATTAATATCGTGACACATAGACATTAACGAACCTCGCGTTTTTGTCTTAAATCCATTGCAAAAATAAATCAAATAAAGCCGCAGGAGAGTAACAAATAGATCAATTTCCTGCCATTAAGTTGGACGCTTCTCGTATCCCTGGTTGGAAAGCACCACCGTAGATTCTTAGAGTAACGTTTTTTTAGAAGACAACTTACAATCGATTTTTACGATCTTTTGTCAAACAAACAATAGTCCACAATAAGCTGAAACATCAGATGTACCTGGAACTTCATGGAGCAATATTTTCATTAGTTTCATCCAAGTTTTCAGCAATTTTGAAGAAAGTTTTTTAATATCAGCATCTGTTCTACTGAACTTTGGCTGAAGTAATGGGGTGTTCGTTGCTTGTATTGATTCGGTCTATCTTTTAGCAACATTTCACTTGTCAAGAACAAAATGCTAAGAGTTTCAGAAATTATTAAAATATAAGTTTGTTTTTTATCTATCCTTGCTTTTTGTTTCTTGTTCTTTACTGGGTACATTCCACTTTCGCGCATAAAATAACACTGCACAGTTTTTTTGTTCTCGTCGTATCTCATCAATTAATTTTTTATTTATTTAGTTTTTTATTATTTTTGTACTGTTTAAACATTTTTTTACCACACCAAATTCTTCAGTTAAATTTGATCCACTCCTTTGTGTACATAGGCATGCTCTCTTCATCTGTAAATTTATTTCACCATGTTCTGCTTATTTTATTTCTAACTGTTATTCTTCAACACGTGAACAGGGTTGGTTAACCAGATGAACGTAATGGCCTCCACCAATCCCATGTGACACATTGACATTCTTTGTTGGCATTAATCAGTTATTTTGCCATTGTGTTTCAATTTATTCTATTGCTCACTGACAATTGGTTTCCTTTTTACATGATAACTCTTTGTGTTGTTTCTATCAGCTGAGTCATATGAAACTATAAATCAATCAGTCAATAATTTATTACTGTGAAATGCGTGTTGATACTAAGCCATAGGTGGAATGTCTCGTATATTGCATGGGTAGGAACTGCTGTTAATATGAAACATTCGTTAAATATGTGCAAAGAAGTCCTTCAGAAAGTTAGGTTCCGGGAGAGCACTTGTCATTAATAGATTTATGTCTCAAACATAAGGCCATGCCCCACTTACTAAGATCCTGCACTCCTTTGGGATCGTACCCCTCTGATTGTTAAGCGTAGGCTGTGGTTCGTACATGTTCTATCCTCATCTCTTCCTACTGGCCAAGGTAATGCTGCAGAAAAAGTCCTTAATTGCTTTTTTTCCCGTTGGAGTTGTTAAAGTAGTCCTTATGGTGCACCATAACGCGCGCACCTGGATAATGCTAGATATTGCTATTTCTATTAAAGCAGTTGTCGCACTATCAGGGACGTGATGTGTCTCCTCATTAAGTTGCGTTCATAGTCTCTTGTAAAGACTCCTGACGTGGGTTTCCTGAAAGCATTGAAGCATCAGTGCTTCACTGATGGAACTCACCCCTTTTCTTGTAGCAATGCATGTGAACTTCCGCCCTCCCCTGCAGCAATAGATTGTAAATCTACAATAATTCGACCCACCCCCAAACTTTAAGTGGCCAAATGTTTATTTTCATCTCAACTCGATGCCAGTTCCATTTCTCTTTCCCGGACACCGGTGTCTCTGTTCTGCAGCTCCTGTTTTTTTCCTCATGTTTAGCAAATCTATTATCGGCTGTGATCCTCCCCTACTGTGTTTCTCAGTTAATTTTCTTCAAATGGTACTGGTGGATGTCTTACGCTCGTGCTGTGACGTAACTTTGTGCATAAAACTAAACCTTGTGATGTCATCAGTTGTCATCCGCTTACGTAGATTAAAGATGGCGAGAAAGTTGACAAACTGAATGACGTCATTATGAACAAGATAAACGAAGAAATGCAGAAAGCAAAAACCGATGACAAACGGATAATGTTGTTGGGCCCAGGCTTGGGCCCAGTGAAAGAAATATTGGAAGAAAATGTTTTTCTACTTCCGAGGTGATTTCTGGAGTGAATTGTTAAAACAGCAATTGTTGCTCGTGGTCTTATTTGATTGACTTGACAAAATGCACCGCAAGCATTGAAAGGCGTTATTTAGCTGGTATTAAACACCAGCATTTGTTTGCTTGTAGTTTCATCGTTACGCAGTTGAGCTAAAGTGAGGCTACATCAAACCACAATACTGTAAATCCATGACGTGCTTCAATTTTCAGTTTTCTCTCATTGTGGCACAGTAGTTCTTCATGGAACCCACAAAGCCATAACTTGTCGACCGGTGGCAATGTTGAGGCAATGCAAATTCCTGTGTTGAAACAGACTTCTCTAAATAGCTCGGACGTGATTCATGCGTCACAATCTCTCCGGTTTTGTAGTTATAGCCATTTGAGGAATTAAAAAATTTGCCGATAGATTCGTTGCTTATCGCACATGTGGAGAGAGGTTACTTGAATATCGATACGCGCAGGTTGACTCCACTCGATAGTTTCCATGAAAGCTTGCAATAAAACCAGAGCATTTAATTATTGGTATAGGCTGGTTATAAACATTCTGCAGAAATGATTTGCCTGGTAAGGAGCTGACATTTCTCAACCTGGCAGAGCTTTGTGCGGGTTTGGATGATTAAATCTAAAAAGACTGATTTTTCAGGTGTCGTATAAGCAAGTCTGCCACTCATTTCGTCAACCTCGCCTACGAAACCCTTCATGACGCTGTGTACATGTCTGAAGAATGGTAACTCATGGTTGAATTGTGTGTTTACTTCTACGTGGCTGTAGTTTAATGTTTAAACTTGTTAAATCATCTTTCTCGTGCTGTACGATCTTTGTGCTTTAATTTTCAAACAAAACATTTACTGATTGATTGCATCGTTCCAGCGCAGGAAAGATGGTAGAGACAGTTGAAGAAATATTTGAAACCTACAGTTCACTTGTCGAAAGCAAACACAGGTTTGTTAGTGAGGTTTTTCTAGTTTTTTTTTTTCAAGAAAATGATGTTCAAACAGGAAAAATAGTAGTTTATTTCAAATGGGACTATTTATTCCGTTTGAAACGTAAAAAAGCAATATTTTCCTATATACCGTATATCAAGTGTGAAAAACTGTTTTCAAACAAGACCTGTAACTTTCACACACACTCAGTGTGGCAGCCACGAAATCTCGGCAATACGTTTATTAGTCATTGTTAAAGAAAATACAGTAAAGTTCAAAAGTTTCTGCAGCTGCTGCAAAACATGTTTCGAAGTTAACGATAACAATTTTTGCACAATTCACGTAAAGGACAAGCCGGGTAATGAATGAATGCCAGGTTTGGCGAAATCATCTGCTTCGACAGGGAGCGCTGTTCTTCCCACTGCCATCAGATTGGAAAGAAAGTTTAAATTATGTCGACCTCATGAGGTTGTTTCATTTTGGCCAAAAATATCTTGACGGAATGCCCCATTTAATGCATTTCGTAATTAAATTTCTCAAACATATGAAGTAAGTCGATCTCAGTATTCTTCAGTGGCGTTGTTAGAAGATCATCATGAGCAGTTTGCCAGCGTCAAACTTGATTTTCAGTTAAAATTCTAACATGAAACACTGTTGCCTCATTGCATTCAAAATGCTAACATGAAACACTGTTGCCTCATTGCATACAGAATTCTCATATGAAACACTGTTGCCTCAATGTATTCAAAATTCTAACATGAAATACTGTTGCCTCATTGCATTCAAAATTCTAACATGAAACACTGTTGCCTCATTGCATTCAAAATTCTCACATGAAATTCTAACATGAAACACTTTTGCCTCATTGCATTCCAATTTCTAACATGAAGCACTGTTGCCTCATTGCATTCAAAATTCTAACATGAAACACTGTTGCCTCATTGCAGGGAGTCTCTGGACAACCTCCCCCAGACATCGGCGCTTCATTACAACAACTGTCACTACATCTCGCACCACCTACTCACGCTCGGGCATCAATTTTCGAGCAAACTTTGCGGAGGAGTCAAAGATCTTAACTTGACTTTTGTTCATCAAATACCCAATTTACGTCAGGCAGGTGAGGAGTATTTCAATTGTTTGTCATTGTTGTTTTACGTAAAATGCGAATTAACTTCCAGAGAAAATGTTTTCAGGATTGGAATGCTTCGTTGGCCAGATGAGACGCCAGAGAGACCGTCTAGTTGAAATCCTGTCTCCTGTGTCGGAATTTTGTGGGAACTCTCATCCTGACAAGTACCACACTATTGAGAAGCCAGTCAAGCAGGTTGGTTACTTTATGTCTGAAGTAGGCCACACCAAATTTGGGCGAATGTCTCAGATCTCTACGTAAGTTGGTCAAAAGTTGCAATTGGGCTCATCGTTCACAAAAATGACAAAAACAATTGAATCAATTGTTGTTTGACGCCTCTATGAGCGTTGCCATGGAAACAACCCAAAAATGCAAAATCTCAACAACCGAAAGAGCTAGAACAATTTTTAAATGAACCAGAACGAACGTGTTCCTATCTACATTTAATACATTCGCATATTTCATGTGTTTTTTTGAGATATTTAAGATTTCTTGATTATTTGATGAATTCAGACCTAAGTGTATGAATTTTGATGCTTACTGGTACTTGCATGAAACTTAAGTACAAAATTACTTGTTGAACATTGTAATGATCAGCCAGTAGCTTAATGAGTTCATTTTGAAGCACACTGTCATAAAAATTTGTTTGTTTAGACATCAACAAAGGATCCTGTAGAAAACGTATGCATTGAGCAACGTTACGCATAGGAATACTATCACTGAACCTGAATGTTTTATCACTCACATAACTAACAAAAAAACGCCAAAATCATACAAAATGAGATACCATTTTCAGGTTTAAGTTTATCTGAATAAATATAAACAAAAGCATTGTAGTTCAACTTACTGACTAATCAGTACAGTGGGATGGTACATGAAAACCACAAGGGCTTAAACTCAGCAAAAACAAAAAATAACATCAGTACATCTTCAGAAGTTTGTCAGGTGCATGTTAATAAAAGTAATTGTCAGGTTTCTTTCCCACCTTTTTGGTTCTAGTCTCAGAAAAAATCCAAGTGCTTCCTAACACTTTAAAGGTTTTACTTTGCCACTCTTTCATAAGATGTAGCAGTTTCATAAAGTGTTTGCTATAGCACACTGACAATTCTCCTTAAATATTCCTGCTGCTTTCTACCTCTTGTAACATTTCCGGTGTTAAATGCTGTTAACAGACCAAGGGCATGTTCTAAAGTTAAAATTTTGCAGATACAAATTGCAACTTTTGACCAACTTGCGTAGAGATCTCATACATTTGCCCAAATTTGGTGTGGCCTAGTCCGAAGTCCGGTCATTGCCCAGATTTTCATAACTATCGTGTACCATGCATGGCAGGCTCTGCATCAACTGAACCATCTCCGCAATGTCTGGCTCCATGTTTTACCCCCCACCATGTTCACCAGGAGCATGTGCGCATTGGGGGACACTGTTGTGGGGGAGGTGATCCAGTCCATCTGTGGCATGGAGGATATCTCGTCTGATGACTCCATCCAACTGCAGGCTGTGAGTTCAGTTTAGAGCGCCCTCAAGCGGCTGCAAAAAGTCCTATCTAGAGTTTATCATTCGCCCAAAAATCATCAAAATCAGTTCGGATTACTGACGAAAACAGGTCACGATTATGACGTACTTGAAGACAATGGGTACATCAGAGTGGAAATTTTACAAAAGTTTTTTTATTTTTTGACGTAACAAAAGCTTTTTTAAGTTGCTTCATTTATAAATTGTTGTGCATGTGTGTCTTTCATAAATGTTACTTCTCAAATAAGAGTTCGAAATATCAACGTCTGTCTAAAATGGTTGGTTTAAACGCAGCTAGGTACCACGGTCTGCAAAGTTACGGTTGTGTTGTTGCCGTCTTTGTAAGAAGGCGATTAGCAGAAATTTTTAGGATTTCGAACATTGATTTGTACTTGGTGTTCATCAAAACTAGGGCAACATAGAACGGTTGGCATTGTAAGAATACGTGAAGTGGGGAAAACTTAAAAAATACCTTGATTGTCGCTTTATGGACGCTTTGAGTTTTGGTTAAGTTTATTTTACTCGTGTTGACATGGAAAGGATTACGTTAGATTTGCTGCCTTGTTCGAGATCAAATCCCTTCTTTGTTCGAGAAAGATGAGGCATTCCCATGGCAACGTTTGAGTCAGCAGTGGATGCGATTGGTTGAGATGATCTTCGTTCTAGAATCGAGTTTAACGCAAATCGTTGACAGGTCAGTGAAGCTGAGCTGTGATTGGCTGTGCAAACGCTTCACTAACGTTTTGATTGGTTGTTCACAGGTGGGCGGATGGACAAGGACCACTCGCCTCAGCATTCAGCGTCGTCGAAACAAAAGGACTTGTTCGGGCATTGTTTCAAAACACAGAGCGTCGTGCGAACGCCATTGCCAAGATACGATTTCAATGACGCAAGTGTGACGTCAGCCTAGGGGTAGTGACATCAGTTTTGGGAGGAAATCTAATCTAATCTATGCGATGTTCGTTGTTCGTCGCTAACGCTCGCTGCTACACCACCCTGCCTTGTGACGTGACAGTGCCTGAACCCGTGTTGACATAGCGACGAGCGACAGATGTGAGCAAAGTGGTGGTCACCATAGTAACTATGTTCCGCAGACAACTCTGGAACCTCCTGATGTTGAAATCGAAAGACTTCGCGAGGCATGTTTCGCCGCTTTTTTCAAAATGACTGTTGGCCTCAAAGGGTGATTCACATAGGCGGGGGGGGAAGGGCTGCCACCCCCGTCGGATTGAAAAATTTCAGGGCAAATCTGTTTTTCAGGGCAAGTACAAGTTGCCCAAAAATCCTGAATGTGAAAAGTATATTCAACACAGTGAAAAACGTCTGGACAAATTGTTTAGTTTCAGGGCATATTGTTAATTTCCGGGCAAATCCCCCCTCCCCCCCAGTAAAATGCCTTCCCCCGCGCGCCTATGGTGATTGATGTGGGGTGTCGTCGTGAAAAAATTATGTAAGAAAAAAATTATATATTGCGCAAAAATTTGCACCAAGACCACCGCCACAAGTTCACTGCCATCCTTCATCTGCACCAGTGGTCCTTAACCTGAGGGTAAATTTACCCCTGGGGGTAAATTTCATCTTCCAAAGGGGAAAATTTACTGAACCATCAATTGCAGTAAATATAAATTTTACAAATAATTCTAATTCTAAACTGTAAGAATTTGTTATTTCGTATTTTAAATAAATGAGCACCGTTGAGTGTATTGGAGGTAAATCTGAAAATATTGTTTGATGAAAGGGTAAGATATGTGAAAAAGGTTAAGAGCCACTGGTCTACACCAACTGATATTATAACAAAAAGTACTCACGCCGACCTGAAAACAGCATGCGAGTAATGGTCGCAACAGATGCCAGGGCAGTGTGTTGCAGTAGCTGTTGCCACCATTGCTGACGCAGTTAAATCCAGCCAATAAGAACTCGTCACGACCGACACGCATCAGCGCTATGAATGCATGACTGCTTTAGTTGAACGATTTGGAGCTAAATCTGTACCGATATTGCTAGATACCCACTGATCTGTCTGATTTTCCAGTAATTAGTGCTAAATGTGTACGATGTAACCTTTATACGAACAGCGCCCCATAGATTCATTGTTCAACCAGTCATTCCATGAGCCCCCCCACATAACCAGTCATTCCATGAGCCCCCCCCACATGACCAGTCATTCCATGAACCCCCCACATATTTCTTTGCAATATCCAAATATAATTTTCCTGTTGGGAGAAAAGCTTCTTTGTTCCGAACCATGTCCCCCTATTTGCATGGATCCATTTTATGCGAATAGTGACGCAAACTTACGTTTCTCGGCAAATTGCTGAAATCAACTTTACACATCGTTCGTTTCCGAAATGAACTCCACCAAGTTGCCGGCCATTCGGAGGATTTCGTTTGAAATGTTATAATGATAATAATTATTTATTTCAGACTCGTGGTCCATATTACGGACGCAATCATACAACACAAGAGCACAAATATGTTTAGCCATACACTAGCGGATTACAGAATAGGTGTTTGCACCAGACATGGGGTAATCGTAATCGATGATTACTTTCGCGATTAAATTTGTAAATCTTCACCCAACATTCAGGAGCGCGCAAATACTTTTTTGTGCGACCCTAAAAATAGTCATAAATTCTCTCGACCCAAACATTTCTATAATTTTGTGGAAAATATTTTACAATTAAATATCAATTTCAAGACTAGTATTCACAGTAGAACTTGTCTTGCATAAAATTGTATGAAACTTAGAATAAATCTAGTGAGAAAGGCACATTCAAAATTTAAACTATTTCGCGACCCACTATTTCCTGACCCCTGCCCACATCACTGTGCGATGAACCGTGGTTGTGGTGCTGGTTGGGTTTCCTCTTTTATCATCGCTTATTATAATTATCTTTCAGGGGAGGCTATTTACCCGTCTGTGTGGTTTAAACCCAGTAGCGGATTCTCGCTTTGTTCCAACTAGCCTTCCTGTTGGCCGATAGAAACAAAAAGAAGAGCTTTACTTAAAAACGGGTTGACATTTTGGCAACAGAAGAGACAGACATCACGATGTTTTATTCATATATGTAAATATATTCAGAGTGAACCTAAGAATGTAAATGCTGGAGTGGGCTATGCATATAGTTATTACAGTAGAGTAATTTATACACGACAAACTAACATTTTTGCAGAGGAATAAGATACTTTAACCCAGGTCGAAAGGACCTCTCCACAACGCTGATAACTATCATGTCAACAGAGATCATCCACGGACACTGGTGGAAAAAAACTCAAAAGAAATCAGTGAAGTTTTGTTAACCATTCACTTTTCGTCCAATAGACAGATGTGCAGCTATACTGGTATCACTGTTCATTTTATTTCAAATGAAAGCAACTAAATGCTATGCTGCACTTGCAGACGATCCACAGGTCATCACATGGCTGAAAACATTGTAGCCCGCAGTTTGAAAAAAATAGTCAGCAGTTTTGAAATTACGAACAAACGACTTTACAGCGTTGCTGGACGAATGTTCAAGTCTGGTAGATGTCGTTTGACTGATAAAAGGTTTGAAGCATTGATGTTTATCAACTGTAACAAAGATTATTCTGTTTAATCAATATTTAACGTATTTGTTGCAGTGGCATAACTGATAGGGGGCAGAAGGCTGAATTGCCCCCCCGGCAAGCTAAATGTAATAACTGGGTCCCCATATTGTTCGTATTTCAATTTTGATATTCTTTTGGTTTTGAGTAGCTTGTTGTTTTGCATGTTTAGGAGTATTTGCCATTGAAATTTTAGGATTTAAGTATAGCCATCCACATACGCATTCACCCTCATTTCGCAAGTTTTTTTTTCTGCGTGTTGGCTAGTGGGCCTCATTGCTCAAACTTCTAATTACGCCACTGGTTTGTTGACTGTACAAACTTCTCAGCAAACAATTAATGTGATTTTTCCGATGCTTGTTCTTTACAGATTGGTCATTTCATGTTGCATTCATTCATTGCGTATCGCTGCGGCAAACAGCTAAAAGAGAAAGTCAGATGGGGGGTGCACAGAGACATGCAAACTTTTCCGATATGGTTGCAAATGCTTTGCAACGCATTTATTACGAGATCGCAAGCACAGGGGTAGGGGAACTTTTGTAAGTTGAAGGCCGCTTTTCAAATCACTGAGAATCAGTTAGGCCGCAACTTAAAACAGCAGTACACACAGACATACTTCTCATGCATACAAAATAATAAACAACTTAAAAATACACAAAAGCAATTTTACAGCATTTAATGACTACAGTGAGGCTGTTTGTCATAAGGATCTGTGGTTCCAACATCGTTAATTTTAAGGTTAGTTGGTCTTCCAAGTGAACGTCTGTTATCTGAGATCTCAAATGATTCTTGATTTGTGTAATGTCAGCGAGTCTAGGACCAATGTGTGTTCTTTCACGTTGCACGATCTGCCTGCTACTTTTGCCAGTTGAGGAAAGTGTTCAGCTGAAATATGCAGTCGGCTGAGGACAGATTTTAATAAAGTCAGCTTTTTTCGAAATGCCTGGTTTTTGCCACATGTAATATGTAGATTTTGTTTCGCCTTGCAGAGAAACATTCAGCTGATTTTGCTTTGACATTACATCGCACAAAAAAGCAGCATTTCTGCAAAAACATTTTTCTGACAATTTGCAATATATATTCCTATCTTCGAAAAAATTGACAATTTGTTTTTGCAAAGACAAAACTTTTTCAAGCACTTGTCCCTGTGACAACTAGCGCACTTTTGAATGGTACGGTAGATCTACGCTGAATGTCTTGTCATTATACTGAAGCATTTGACGAAATTGCTGATGCCTCATTGCATTCGCTGGGATGTAATTCACGATACCTATCACACCATTCAAGGCATCACTCAGCAAAGCAGATTTAGCACACAAGTTTTGCTGATGCAGAATACAATGAAAGGACATCAATGTGTCTGGATTTGGCAGTTTTTCTTCGTAATAATGCCACAAATCCTTCATGCTTCCCTATCATAGAACGTGCACCATCTGTGCACACGCTTACCAATTTATTTAAATTTAGGTTTACTTAACAGAATTTTTCTTTAAACAAATTTAAAACGTCGATTCCTCGTGTTCTCTCTGTAAGGGAACCAAACCCAGCAGCTCCTCGTAGCACTGAAAATCCGAAGTTATCAGACAAATGCAAAATAGCACTTGTGCCGAATCATTTATATCAGTCGACTCATCCAAAGCAATCGAATAGTGCAGATCTTCGTTTTGGTATGTGCAAAATTACTCAGATACACTGAGCGCTAACTCATGTTGCCAATCAGCTATGATCCTTCTGGGGAGCGGCAATTTTTTGTACTTGTAAACTTGTCGGAATCTAAACAGGATACCGCTTCAATCATGCAATCTTTTACGAGTTCAGCATCACTATATGGCTTGCCTTTATTACCGAGAATGTACCTTATTCTGTACGTTGGTTCAGTAATGTTTGTACCTTGCCCCGATACTGACTGAAACGCTTGCTGCTGTTGCGTTGAGCTTACCGGAGATTAAAAACCTGCAGAAAAGAAAATTTGGCGAATCATGTCGGGTTCGTATATGCATATGTAAAGCAAGCAAAAAATGCAAAAATTAATGATGAGGACGGTGGCGACAAGCCGAAAAAGCAAAACTCATAATCGACAGTGAAAAACAAGACTTATTTTCAGTTTGTGAGTGTTTGATTGTGATTATCAATAAGCTTGATTGATCTTTAAATAAGCACGAAACATGATATCCTTTTATTTTTGAAATTTTGTAAGTCAATTTGAGGGGTTGAAAAGGCGGCACTTTTATGGTCGGCCCCGGGCGGTACTTAGCCTCGCTACGCCACTGGTCCCCACATAAAAAGTTTGGAGGCCCCTGCACAAAACAAACGACTACAAGGTCTTTGTTTGGGGCGACAGCAGAAACGATGTTTTGTGATATCAAAACTGAGAGAAAATTGACCGTAGGTTTTGGAAAGAAACTTGAAATTGGACAGCTGAAATATTTTCCAAATCTAAAAATGCATTAAAATTCTACAACATTTGCAGGCAAGCTTATAGTACAAGCCATCAGTAAATGTACGAAGAATTTTCTAACTTTGTAACAGCTGCAAATGTGAATTTAGCAAAATATTTTTACACTTTCGTAAAATGGAGACAAACCTACGTTTTCTTACTTTTCTAGATCAATGAAATTTGAATAAATTGATTTTTCCTGATTACACTTAGAAAATCTAGAAATGGGGCTATTGGCATTTTAAGAAACCTGTATCTGGAGAACTAATTCTACGACATGCGTGAAACACTTTCGAAGATAGAAGGAAGGTGTGGTGTTGATATAACTTTGCCACGTTTAACGTTAAATTTCTAGCAGCAAGAGTAGAGTGAACCTTGTCGAGTGGGAAACTCCATTGCTCTTATGTTATGCTGAGGGCCGCAGGTTCGACTCTCTCTTCAGGTGGCTGAGGGCGACGCAGCAACAAATTACAGTACACTAGTTCTGAAAATGAAATTATTGACGTTTGGAAGTCTCTGCCAAATGATTAACTCAATGAAAGCACTTGGTATTGCTTTCCTTGCTTTGGTTGGATCATCTTATGCGTGTGAGCAGTTGTTTTAAGCTGTGAATTATATCACATCTGACACCAAAAACAGACTACGACCTGAGTGCTGCATGTGCTTCTCTCAAACCTACAAAATACTGTATGAGTCAAGGTTAGATTAATTGTCAGCAAAAATCTCATTAATTATTCAAAAGCATGCTCAATGGAAACTCTTACCTTTCAATAAAAAACTGTTTGTATCTTGGAAGCTCTGTTATTGTGCGTATTTTTTAAGACAAGAGATGTTAATGCATAAGTTTTTTTTTCTAACCCAAAACATAGTTGGCCCATTCAGGTTAAATTGCTGCGTTGGCACTTTGGAATACATGAGTGAGTTACGGGTTGCCGTTTAGGCACTCGGTCTATAAAAGGTTCGCCATCACTGCAGTAGACTATGCCTAGTGACAGAAGCAGCATTCTCGTATGTTCGCATTGTGTTAACTTGACGTTTGTCTGGGCTTACTGTAGGCTTCTATTTAAGCATTTTATGTTCAATGCTTAGGTTCCACAGCTAAGCTCAAACGTTGCAAGAGAAATTTGAATTTCACACGGGCCTCAAGTTATTAGTAGGGCAACCAAAAGTCAATAAAGTCAAATTTTTTGCCTTGTTTAAAGTTTATGAAACGTCCATAAACCAAATTTCATGCATACCATGAGGGAATCTCAAGTTATTAGGTCAAAAAAAGTCAAAATTTATCATTAGGTCAAAATGTATCGTTGGGTCAAACTTTTCTTGCAGCACAGTTTTTTTCTCTTTATCGGTATTTTTGATACTGAAACAACAGATATTGATATGCTTTTGCACGTTTAGCTGCAATTCTGTAATAATTATGGGTTTGTTGCAATACCAGGCTACTAATTTTTACTCCGTCCTGATCGTTCGATCTTCATCTTGAATAAAAAGCCGGCCCGTAACCCGCTTGGGACACCAAAGGGGGCCAAGAGGGGCCCAAATTTTTAAACTATGTCAACACATTTTTCCAAGGGGGCGAAAACATTTTTATGGGGCTTCGAACCCCTTGTTACGGGCCTGATTAAAACTAAAAGTTCTCATTTTCGGAAATGTTGCGAAAAGAACTTTATCTGTGAACACTGGCGAAAAAGTTGTACTACGGTTGAATAAACACGATGACGTCATCGAATGAAAGTTCATGAAAATTGGCCCCCGAAATGAAGAGCTGGTTGTGCCCCTGCCTCAGTGGTTTCGTTGAGTATTTTTTAGCAGTATCTGATCACGGATGACATGCTAGTTATCAGTGTTGTGGAAAAGCACTTTCGAATTGGATTAAAGTACTTCATTCCTCTAAAAAAAAGATTATTGTATATAAATTACTGTACTAATTGCATACATAGCCTACTCCAGCACTCACATTCATAACTTCACTCTGAATTTGTTCAAAAAAACAACACCTCTCCTCGTAATGTCCCGCTATTCTGTTGGCGAAGTGTCAACCCGTTTTTAAGTAAAGCTCTTCTTTCTGTTGCTACGTCTCATTGGACTTGCTACGTTATTTCTGGTGGCCAACAGCACGGGCAACTGCAACAAAGCGAGAATTCGCTACAAACCCTGTGCGTGCCGCTGGACTATTTGGATTTAATGCAGTGACGGATTTACGCATAGGCCAAATAGTGCATGGCCTAGGGCCCCGTGCAAGTCTTTCCTATGACGATTCAATATTAACCAAAACTTTGCGAAACTGCGCGGAAGCATAACTTCACAATTTACCTTGAAACGAGCGGAAATTCAAATGTCTACTCTAGACTCTTGTCAGTACAGGAACTGCGTGAGTTCTATTCCAGTTGACTCAATCGTGTCGCCATCCCGAAGATCTGGCGAAAAGCGACTGACATAGCTGTCCCAAAGTCGAACAAGCCAATGGATGATCCCAGGAGCTGCAGACCAATTTCGCTTCTCTGTGTTCCATACAAGTTACTTGAACGCCTCCTTCTGTTTCGACTTGAGCCTGTTGTCGACCCCCAGCTACCGACCCAACAAGGTGGCTTTCGAAGAGGTCGCTGCACTGTTCAACAGGTTGTCAGACTGACGCGATATTGAAGAGAGCTATGAAGGAAGACGTAAGGCAGGTCTCGTCCTTGTGGATCTCACTGCGGCCTTTGACACTGTCTGGCATCAGGGCTTGACACTGAAGCTATTCCAGATCGATACCTGATCCGCTTCATTGTGGAAATAATCTCAAACCGCAGCTTCATCCTTAAAACTACAGCGATGGGCAATGCAGCCGCCTCCGACTTTTGAAGAATGGAGTGCCTCAAGGGTCAACGCTTGCATCTATGTTGTTTAATATCTATATCAGTGACATCCCCGACACCGTGTCCACTCAGTATGGCTATGCTGAAGACCTGGCCCTCCTGTTTTCGCACAAGTGTTGGAATGAGGTGGAAGAAGTCCTTTCCTTAGACTATCTGCATGGAGGCTCAGGCTGAGCACGGCCAAAACTACATGCACTGCATTCCACCTGAACAATAGGGAATCCAGCCGTAAGCTTGCGGTCACCATCAATGGTACCACCATCCCCTACACGCAGAATCCAACTTACTTTGGAGTCACGCTTGACCGCCAACTCACATTCAGGCAACACTTGGAAGGCCTATGTGGCAATGTCAGAGCCCGTAATTGCCTTCTACGTTTCTTGGCTGGCTCAACATGGGTACCCACGCCTCTGTTCTGCGAACCTCAGCGCTGGCCCTGGTCTACAGTGCTGCGGGATACGTCGTCTCAGCTTGGTGCCATAGCACCCACGCCAAGAAGCTAGATGTTGCGTACGATACAATGCGCATCATCTCTGAGTGCCTGAAACCGACCCGTAGGGAGCTTTTACCAGTACTCTCGAGCTTTCCACCAGTCCACCTGTGTAGGGAACACTCCACTTTTAAGCTGGCGCTCCAGGCACAGCTGAATACCAACCACCTCCTTCATACCCTTGTCCATAGCGTACAGTTCCTCGGCACACAGTGCCTGCGTACACGACGCCCCTTCCACCGTCATGCTGTGGCGCTGCTGATCTCTGGCTTCAATCTCCTGGATGGCCTAGGGCCCCGCGCTTCTTAAATCCGTCCCTGATTTAACGCACACAGACGGGGAAATGGGCTCCCCTGAAACATAGCCATAACAAACGATGATGAAGAAACCCAGCCGCCACGATACGGTTCAGCGCACAGTAATGTTAGTTGAAGATTTCCAAATTTAATCGCGGACGTATTCGTCGATCACGATTAAATTGGCGATGTGATCGATTACATTTCATTTTTGGTCAATTCAATCAACTACGATTTCTCAAATCGCTGTAATCGATTACGATTAGCCTACCCCATGTCTGGATCTGAGGCACAATTTGTCGAGGTCCCCATCTTTTCAATAAAAGCCAATGTCGCATGGTGTCCCCATAACCAATGATGTAGTCGAGACTGTAACTTCCGAGACCAAGACTTTTCCATAAAAGCCGAGACCTGGATGTTCGAGACCGAGACGCGAGACTTCACGTTTCTCTGATGCTAATCAAAGATATTTCCTTGAAAAATGCTTCAAACAATATTTGGAATGTTGCCAGATACCAAGGTAAAGGTGTTTGCCGTTGCCATGCTTCAATAATAGCAGTTTGTATTTTTGTGCCAAGAAGAGGTCAATTCTCCAACTTCTGCAAAAGCCAGCCGCTTGAGGAGCCACGCGCACTGTGGTGTACAAAGCTTCACAAATTCTGCAGAAGCATGTCATGATGATGAAGAAATCCTCCAAGGCGCCGGTCTGCTGCATATGATGTAGAAGTACTTTCTTGGCTGATTTTTCCTGCAAAAGAAAGAAAGAGACCGCGGCAGCAAGAAAGAAAAGAACAAAAAAGAAACATGAAACAGCAATAAACAGTCAATTCATGCACGCAAAACACGCTAGAATTTAAAACTGATGTTGCACTTAAGTATACACTTGTCAAACCAAAATCAATGGTACATTGCAAATAGGCAGAGATCTGTAAATCCAAGTTGTACAGCCCTAACCTTGGCGTCATTACATAGCATTGTATAGGGTAGTCAATCGCTGCATTCACCAGTCTGTCTTTTAACTGCCTTTTGAAGGCAGGTAGTGAAATATCGTATAAGAAAGGGTCAATGAAGTCCCAGATTTTTTGGTCAAGGTGTTTTAGAGATCTTTTGCCTTTGACTGCCGAAGCCAGTTGGCAAATGTATCCACCTCGTGTGGCAGCACGGGTTGCATGGGACCAGGGGCCCGACATGGGGAAGTGCCGTCCCGGGGCGAGTCGAAAAGTCCCGCCCCCCACAGTCAGTGGCGTAACCAGAGGTTTGAGCCAGGGGGGGATTTTCTGAAGGGGTCCGTTAGCCATCGTGTGGGCATGCAATAATTAGTTCCTGAAACTCACAAACGTTACATATATATGTCTTCGTTTGTTCGCGCCACATATATATGGTTGCAAGTCTTCGAGCATACCCCGTTGGTGGTGAATCGCACATTCAATGACACACTAACCGAGAGGCTGGAACAAAGGGTACTTGAATAACACAAAATTGGTTACATAGCGAAGTGCATAGCAGATGTTAGATTGTAAACACAAATAACACAGGCATGGGTGTCAGCAAAAATTTTTCTAGGGTAGGCAAAGTCGACATTCGGTTGTCCATTTCAGGCTGCTAAAAACACAAATGCAAATAGACGTTCACATAACGCTTTACCTTTGCTACACCACAAAGAAAATGGCCCACGTTACTGCAACAGTCCCAAAAATGCACTTTGTTGGCAGCAATGTTGCTTTTCACACCGTGACTTATTGCTGTCAATAGTCGCTGCATTACCTGCCACAGATGTCTGCGTTCAAGTCTCATGCAGCAAAACGCCACTGCCGTAACTTTGAACCTTTGTTGCCATGTTATTGTTACGCGATAAAAATAATTTTAAAACTATCCTCCCCAAAGTTTCGCAACCTGCCTCTGCAGGCAATGTAGTGGATTTAGTGAACTGCAAGCTCATCAGTCATCACTGCATGATGCCCGACCAGTGAATCCGGAACTTGTGCAGTGTGAGTGTCATACTGGCAAATGAAACTGTCATTGTAAGAATTAAGTCAATTAAGCTGCTGACTTCAGGCGTTCTAGAAATTTTTGGTTCTTAGACCCAATTTCCAGGTGGTAGCAAATGCCCATTTCCCCCTTCCCATGAACACAAGGGGATGCCAAACACTGAAACAGCGCACCAGCTATAACTACTTTCACTTATTATCAAATTTCAATACAGTAGTGGGAAGAAAATGAAGACGTTTTAACAACAGTTTCTGAAGTATGTGGCTGAAAACGTCGGATGGAGATGCTCAGTGGCGCACAAAAGCATGTAAATTGTTTTGACCAAGGTATCAAATGCTTTTGCGAGATATTTTTAACTTGAGACAGACAACCGTTTGTTTTCAGTGAATTTAAATCATGATTTGATGGTTGGCATTAATTATAAAATCAATTTAATTTTGTATTACTATTTGTCTTGCGCATATCTTCAACATGGAGGGGATGAAAGAATAATCACAAGAAAATGCAACTAATACTGACTACTTTTTCACGATAATAATGAAACTGTGCTACAGCGTTAAGTATACTAGTCATAAATGTAAAGTCTTTATTGCGTAAAAATAACAAGGTCACAAATCTTCAAAGATTCGCTTCGTGTTAACGGCAGCAGGCGTTTTGCTTGCGTGTGACTGTTGAACCAGGGGCTTAACAAGGTTAGATGGCGCCCGGGGCAAGAAGCAAGTTTGGCGCCCCCATGTTCGAACCTGAGGTGTTTCGGAAGCAAATGTACTGTATTAAAGAATATGTTTGTGACATTGTTGGGACTTTTCGGCGACCCGAAGTCATTCGACGCTCCCCGCAGTGATTTATCTCCATCATAGTGATTCGGTGCCCGGGGAATTGTGCCCCCCTTGCCCCGTCCTCGTTACGCCCCTGTGTTCAACGCAGATTTCTTGTCAGACAATGCAGCGAGGAAGTGACTGCTGATAGCGGTAAGCCACGTACACTTATCCTGTGTGAAAAGAAGCATGAGTAAATCTGTAGCAATGTTTCCACAGTTTGAAAAATCCATTGTTAGTGCGATTGTGACCAGTGGCGTAACTGGAGGTTTGAGCCAGGGCGTAAAACTTAGCTGAGGAGGCCCAGTGGCGACTGTAGGGCCCACTAGCCTACACTCAGATAAAATGTAAAAACTGATAGCGAATCCATGTGGATGGCTATACTAAAACCTAAATCAACGGAAAATACTCCTAAAAACTTCCGAAAAACGCAAAAACCAGCAACCTACTGAAAATCAAAAGAATACTAAAAATACCGACATGTAAGCTAAGTAGGGGCCGAGTTTTTAATTTAGTTGGCCAGGGGGGCGGTTCGCACTCCTACCCACCGTCATTTACGCCACTGATTGTGACCAATACACCCGAGTGTCGAACTAAACGTATGTAGTCTTCTTTTCACGCAGTATAAAAATACGTGGCTTGTTAGAATACATCTATGTAGGTTAGTGTGATTACGTCTCGTTAAGGTTTAGTTCTGACATCTGAGTGAATACTGAGTACAAAGCTTTATTTGCTGTGGCGAGCTTTCTTAATTCAACTGCTCAGTTTTGTAAAGCTTGCGTGCGGTGTTCTAATTTTGGTAAGTTGTCCGTAGTCGTGTCAAAATACAGGTCTCATTGTCCAGTTTGCGTATAATGAGCCTTCGCTGTGAAAAAATCAGCAAAGACAAGCATGGTTTTATTGACCGTATTGGACGAGTCCTCAGACGTTTGCAGCTCTTGTTTCAAAGTGACGCTGACAAGTCTTGCTAGCAGACCCACAACGAGGACGAGGTCAACCGAGCAATTTTCCCCCTCCCGAAATTTTCAAAAACATTTTCAGTTGTTAGGTACAGCATCAAGCTATAATCATTCCCCCCCCTCGAAAATATCAGCTTGGTGCGAACCTTCTTGCTAGGTAAAATAAAGCAATTTGTGGTTTAGTTGAAGACCATGCCAATGCTTTTTTTTTATAGTTATGGCAATGCTTACTTGATAAGAAGTTTTCTGCTTTGAAAATCTGCAGATAGCCTGTACTGTGTAAATTATCGTGATATACCTGGGTCCTGGCTATTGCTGCCAACGAAGCGCTCTTTTGTGATTGTTACCGTAACTTGGGTCATTTTTTGCGGTGTAGAAATCGTAAAGCGTTTTGTGAATGTCCATTTACACTGCATCGTCAGCAACTTGAAAATTATAAGCAAACGGTCGACATTACTCCCTCTGGAAAAATTTCTGCGGACGCCCATGGTTGCACCTAAGTTACATAGCAGCAGGGCCGGATTAAATGAGCGCGAGGCCCCGGGCAAAATCATGACCGCGAGGCCCCTTAAACGCTTAGCGCAACTGGAGTAGCGTTTCATATACCCTCCGTTTCAACTCTGCAAAAACGCCTGTCAAAAACGTCAAACTAATACGATTTGGCAGCCTGCGCTTCAGAGACAATTGGGGGTGATCATGTACGACGGTTCGTATGTGGTTAATTCACTTAATTTGTTCAAACATGCAATGATGAGATTGCAGTTCGCTCATGTCCGCTCTTTTGACTGCAGAGGAAGGTTGTGAAACTAGCTGGCGGATTGTTCTACTGTGGGTCTTTTTTGCATAACAATAACACGGCAATAAATCCTCGTTCACTTCAAGTTACCGTAGTATGCGTTTTTCCGCAAGTGACCATGCAGGGCTCCCCCCATATGCGTAGCCAGGGGAGACAAAGGTGCCATGGCCCCCAAAGTTTTAGAAAATATAGTCATTTTGTGCTTTGAGAGGCGTTTTTCTAAACAAAATAGTGTTATTCGCCTAAAATCAAATATTTTGCCCACCCCAAATATTTGGGCCGGCTACGCCACTGCCTCCCACTGTTTTTTTTCCACCCAGATCTGCTTTTTTAATCGACATGGGTGTCTAGGCTTAATTATAAAAAATCGCGTTAAATCTGGGTTTTTGAAGTGATAAATTCATCAGCAACTTCAATGTGTTCAATAATGCAAAGATAACTTTATATTGTAGTGTTAGAACGCATATCTGTGAAGCAGAACGTGTTCAGTCGGTATCATTTTATAGTAATCACTGGTTTCATATCCTCATATAAGATCGTTGTTGGGGTTATATATATATAATTTTATTGTCTGTAATGCCAGTTGAAGAAACTGGTGAAACAAGGGTTAGGACTGATTGTTTATATTTCGATGTTTCCCTATGCATACAAATTAAAAAAACAAATTTCAATTAGAAGAAGAAAGCATTGGGAATATATTTTTGTGGGATTTTAGATCCCGTTACAGTTCGAGATTACACAAAATTTCCTAATGTAATAACAAATGTACTCCTACAATTAGTGAAATATATCATAAACGGAGTATGTTGCCAGCGTTATGAAAAAAGTCTAGAGCAACAAAAAAGGTCTTCCTAATGTTTAATGTTTGCGTTGCAGAAGAAAATTTCAAAGAGGAACTATAATTAAATCAGTATTTGATTATCGTTTCAAATAAGCACACTCATATGTTTTTGTTCATAACAGAAATTTGCTGGGTTTTTATTCAGACCCGTCGCCAGGATTTCGCAGCAGGGGGGAACAAAAACTACAAGAGGGGGAAATATTTTTTAAAGACAATATTGGATGTATGCAGCAACCGGGGGACCAAATATGAAATGGGGGCACAGGTTTTGAATGGGGGAAGGGCACCACTAGCCCCGCTGGTGATGGCCCTGTTTTTATTGTACGAATACGGTTTATTTTGGTGTGCAATCTGGGTTTATTTGAAATCACTTAATGGGAGCCCTGCATATGACTGTTAACACAGACATTTTAACAGGTAATGCAGCGAGACAGTGGCACTGCTGATAGCGGTAAGCCACGTATAGTTTCATACTGTGTGAAAAGAAACATGAGTAAATCTGTAGCAGTGCTTCCACAAGTTGGAAAATCCATTGTTAGTGTGAGACTGTGATCAACGTGCCCGAGTGAATAGCTTAATCAAACGACTCTTATGCAGGCTTCTTTTCACGCAGTACAAAATACGTAGCTTATTGTTAGAATACGTCTATTAAGACTTGTGGGAACATGTCTTTATCGTTAAGATTTATTTCTGACTTCTTAGTGAGCACTAAGTGCAAAGTTATATTTGCTGCCGCGAGTTTTCGTTATTCATCTGCTCAGTTTTTTTAAGCCTGCGTGGTGTTCTAACTTTAGTAAGTTGTCCGATAGTCTTGTCAACACACAGCATAGTTCTACTTCTCATTGCTTGAAACAGTTTTGTGAGAGTGTCTTCTCACCGCTTATGTTGTTCTGGCCGTTGATTATTCTTAAATTATGACTTATTTGTAGAAAGTGCTCGAACAAATGGATATTAGGCAATTTATGAAAAGAAAAGCATTTCTGATAGCCGAAGTGTAGAAAACATTTCAAACAAACGATTGAGAATTGAGGTTCAACTAGCACAGACTAATGGGATAGAAAGGGTAAAGCGTTTTGTGAACCTCCATTTGCATTGCATCGTCAGCAACCTGTAAAGGATGCGCAAAATTTCGACGTTGTCTCCACCCTAGAAAAATTTCTACAGATGTCCATTGGATGCACTAATTTCGAGTCTTTTTTTTTGAGTCACTCAAAAACCATAAATGCCAAAGTTACCAGTTTCCCCGACCTCTATACTAAACGCAGTAATCAAGAAGTTCTACAATTTTGACGCGTGGTGAACAGCCTAGAAATATGAAAAACCAGTAAAGGAGTGTTTTGATATCCAGGCGCGAGGCCCCAGGCTTTTGCCTGGTTTGCCCAATGGTTAATCCCAATGTTTTTCTAGGCTGTTCACCACGCGTCAAATGGTTGCCCAATGGTTAATCCGGCCCTGCATAGCAGCGTCGCAGATAGGTGTGCATCAGCGTTTAGGGCGCGTTTCTGATAGCAAGATGTAACAGTAGGCGTAAAACGTGTTGTGCAGAATATTCCCAACAAAGTCGTTCATTTTATTATTCACACTGAATTTTCCTCTGACTGATTCTCAAAAGCTGACTTTTCAACCCTGCGTTGATTTATGACTGTCTTGTCATTCGCGAAACACGCACTAGCTTTAGCCAAAAAATATCCAGGCAAATAAACAATGAGCAATATAATTCTCACACAGATCCCTGCACCGGCTACGTTAGAATTTTAGATCATTATCAACTCAATGCAACTTAATCCTTCGATTGTCATGTCGACTGTCAAATTCATCAACGAAATCATCTAAATCTATTTTTTCAGCTCGTACCCTTTCAACTAAGAGTAGATCAACGTCACCCAATCTTTCAATGGTCATGGAATTTCTGGGAATTTTTTTCAATAATTTCATTTTTGAAAAACTTCTCTCGCATGAACCGCTGGTGATGGGAAGAGTTACAGCTGCCAGTAACAACCAAACGCAGCTTTTTAAGTAGCTGTAAAAGGTAAAAATTGTTCGAGCGATATAGGCAGCTTCGACGCCTTCCGAAGCAAACTCTTTGTCGAAGTTATTTCATATTCTAAATCAATTTCATATTCTAAATCATTTTCACTAAATGAATATGATTTGCGAATTCGTTCAAGTGTTTTTCTGATAGAAATATTTGACCTCCTGGGAAAAGAGCTGAAATACGCGAAAGAACTGCTTCTGAATCATTACAGAAAATCCGTACAAAATTCTGAGGTTGCAGGACATGTGTGGGTAGAGTTGAATTTGTAGTCACTTACGTAAGATGTTTCGAAGTCATATAAACAAAGCAGCAGAACGCAATACTGCAGCCAGGATAGTATCGCATAAATTAACTTAAACCAATTGCTAATGCCTTCACGAACATTTACTACTGGGACAAGCAACAATCTGCAGACAGTTATATAATCCAGTTCCATCTCACACTGAAATGCACGAAAGATCAATCTTCCCATTTCTGCGCCTGTTTCTTAGTTTGGAAATGAATTGTTCCACTCCACGATCGCAGTTTGGCTAAATTTCACGCAGGATGCGAGCATCTACTGCACTACAGTACTGGTGTGTGTCGTCATAAACAACTCTAACTACCCGACAGTCATAAACAACAACACAGCTTATCATGCATTTGGGAAATATTGAATGCAGGCTAGAGGGTTACTAAATTATCGTTTAAAATATTGCTGGTCGAAAGTAATCTACTGCACATGTCTAGGGTTGTCAGATGGTGGTATTTTACTTGCTGGTATTTTACTGCTAATTTAGCAGAGGCCGTTAAAAGGCCGGTGTTTTGAAAGTCAGTGTCTGAAGCCGGTATTGTGAAAATAAAATAATTTGACGTAACTTCAAAAGGAACTAACGCAGAATTTCTCAAATCATAATGACTCTTGCAGTGAATCTTGTCAGGACAGTTTCTTCAGCGAAGTTTATTTGCTGCCGTTAACGCAATCCTTGGTGCGATTGTCACGACACACACACACCGAAATGTAACGAATCAACAAAAATAGGGCAAATTATCAATTGTGGCTTAACAATCCTGATTCTCTCTTTCTTCCCTGTGCCGCTTACGAATTACGACACAGTTCAGATCTGGCGCTGTTGACAAAATGGCCAGTATTTTTACAAAACGCATTTGGCAACCCTGCATATGTCGACCAATCGACCTTAAATGGGAAATTAGGAAAAAAACTGGGGGGGGCAAACGGGGAGCCAAGCAAAAATCGGGG